>TARA_R110000737_G_scaffold8048_6_pt1 | contig 35753 bp, 38 predicted proteins | sample TARA_R110000737 | Tara Oceans TARA_R110000737 (sample SAMEA4398027) | marine metagenome | biome: Polar Biome; feature: [SRF] surface water layer (ENVO:00010504); material: water (ENVO:00002006), including particulate matter (ENVO:01000060) such as... | depth 5 m | reverse complement strand
TTTATTATCTTTATTGCTCATTGAGAGTATGCATAACGTGCCATTTGTTGGCTCATATATCTCATGGCTCGTTATGTAAATTCATAGATGAAGTTGAATGCAGTCAAACTTACTGGTAAGTTGCTAAAAATATTATAAAAAGTATTGTACGCGACCGAATTAATCAGAAGTTTTCGACGGTTTAATTCGAAATGCGCACTAATACACTGTTAGGTATACAAAAAAGGATGTCATCTCAATGAAGTATTTAATATTATTATCAATTTTAGTTTTATCTGCATGTACAACAACGTCAGGTGTAACTTCAAATCCAGTATCGACTGATGTGATGCGTTTAATTGAACAAACCGAAGCAAATGCACCCGGTGGTGTAAAAGGTACTTTTCAATTTTCAATAAAAGCTTCAGGCATAGAGAGAAATGTTGTCTATTTAAATACTGAATTAGATTACAGAGATAGAAGAAATTTCACGGTAGCACTCCATCCTAAAACCATCGAAGCGTTTACAAAAAAATATGGCTCTTCGCCTGATGCATATTTTATTAATAAAAATATCGAAGTTACGGGTGAAGCCAAACAAACGAAAGTTTGGTTCTTTTCTAATGGTATGCGAACTAAAAAGTATTATTTTCAAACTCATATTAGAGTTAAATCAATCAACCAAATCAAAGTGTTGAGCTAAATATACCTAACAAGAATTTCAAGAGGGACAAAATACAGTTGGCTATTTTGTTCACTCCGTTCACTTATTTTAGCCAACATATTATTTGCCTCTTAACGAGGCGTTAGGTACTCAAGGAGAGTTTCGTGCATAAAGGGATCATTACTTCATTAATTCTATCTGCTTTAGCTGGTGTTATTTATTTTGTCCTATTAGGTTATATATGGACTTATATTGCTCTATACAATCCCATAGCAAATTGGCTCACCGTTAATTTCCCCCAATCTGAATGGCTGTATCCTCTGCTTTATTTACATGATTCTTTGATAAATCTAGTACTAGCTTTTCCATTAGCTTTATTAATTTATTCGTTAAGACCTAAGCATTATTTTTTATATATCGCTGTTGCCCTTGTGCCAAGCGTTGCTTTGAATCATAGGTTTTGGGTCTTTGATGCCGAATTGAACAGAGAGTGGCTACAAATGGTTCCTGGCTTAGCAACTGAACTATTTTGCGTTCCTGTTGTATTGATTATAATCTGTTGGTTTAAACGTAATTGTACCTAACAAGGCATTAAAGAATGGACTGCTAACAGTTGGCTGTCGTTCGTTCCTCACTAATTTTAGCAAACAATTATCAGCCCCTTAAATGAGTGTTATCAAGCTCTCAGGCTTTGCATTTAAAATTTACTTCAAGTATTAAAAAGGATTTAGAGTTATGGAAAAATCAAAAAATAAATATACAGCTACAAGTTTAATGTTAACTACGATTGGAATTGTATTAATCACTCAAAAGCCACCACTTTATTTAGATATAGTTATTTTATGTGCAGCTTTGGCTTTCGGTATAATCGGCTACAACAAAGGTGAGAAGTAAAGCGTACTGCTAACAAGGCAATCAAGCAGGACTAAAAACAGTTGGCTCACGCTCGTGCCTCGCTGATTTTAGCCAACAATTTTTAGCCCGTTAATTAGGCGTAATATTTTTAAAAATGAGAGTCACTTGTATTCTCTATTATTTACTCAAAAGGAAATTGAAATTGAAATCGCAAATGAATCAACTAACTTACCCAAAAGAACGTACCCTTGGAGCCATAACCCTAGTATTAGGCCTTATAGCATGGTTGGGGTTAATAGTTGGCTCCTTCGGAATTGCCTTAATTATACTAGCGCTTGGTTTTATCCTATATTTATTCGTCCAGTCCTCATTAATCGCACATATCAAGGGGAATGGAGTTGAGCTATCCGAGACACAATTTCCCGATTTATTCTCGCAATTCGTTAGCTGCTGTGATCAACTAGAGATAAAATCACGACCTCAAGCTTATATATTAAATGGAAATGGTGGCCTGAATGCTTTCGCAACAAAATTTATAGGTACGCAATATGTAGTCCTTATGACTGATGTTGTCGATGCGATGGATAAACACGATGATGGTGTCAGTTTCTATATTGGTCACGAACTTGGTCACTTACGTATGAAACATTTAAGTGGTGGGTTACTACGATGGCCTGTTCTATGGTTGCCATTACTTGGAGCCGCTTATTCACGAGCACGTGAGACTACGTGTGATCGTCATGGACTAGCTTGTTGTAAATCTCCAGAGGGAGCTGCACGTGCTCTTGCAGCTCTTGCCGCAGGTGTTGAGCGCTGGAAAGACCTTGATGTTATTTCTTATGTAAAACAATCTAATCATTCATCAGGCTTTTGGATGTCATTTCATGAATTAACTGCGGGCTATCCTTGGCTGACTAAACGTGCTGCACGAGTCATGGATGTCGATGCTACAATGCCTAAACGTAGCTTTTTTTCTTATGTTCTAGCTGCATTCGTGCCATTTGCTGGTCGTTTGGGATCTGGTTTTGGTGTTTTGATATTAGTATATATAATCGGTGTTTTAGCTGCCATTGCGCTTCCTGCATATCAACAATATACAACTAAAGCTGTATTGTCGGCTAATATTATTCACTCGCAAGATGCCCGTGATGCGCTTGGTGACTATTATGAGACTAATCAAAAGATTCCTGAGTCCTTAGACATCCTAAATATTAAGGCAGAGTTAATCGATGGCTCTTTGATGACATTCAACACTGATAATATGGCACTGTCTATTAATACCAAGAAGGGTGAGCTTATCTTTACACCAGCAGAAAATGATGAAGGTAAAATCATTTGGGATTGTATCAATGGGGAAGGAGTAACCCCTGAAGAATTACCACTTTCGTGCATCCGTGTGGAAATTAAATAAAGTGTCGCACTTAGTATATGAATTCGGCTTTTATCTAATAAGTTGAAAGACCATTTAAATGACAATATTTATAGCGTAAGTTGCCTCATTGGGCTAGTGAGCAATCGCTAATGCTTGGGCATTTTTCTAACCTATTGTCATTAACGTTTTCATAAACACCTTGAGAATAGCAATAATGGTTTAATTAAATTATTACTTCATTGATCTACAACAATTTAACCATTATAGTGCGCGACAAACGGACTTTGAAGCTAGATGTGTAAACATTTAAGCGCTTAAATACTGCGATAATATCATGTCCGTTTATTTTTCCTCAGAGTTTAATTTAAAATATATAAAGGATATATATAATGAAAATATGCACATTACTACTTGGTTTATCTTTACTTTCTTCTTCTGTACTAGCCGATAATTACAATACTCAAGTAGATTTTAACTACATTAGCGTCGATGATCTCGACTTAATAAGCCTTGAAGGTACTTATTACTTTGATAATGTTACTACAAATAATACTGCATGGGCTGAAGCTGCTTTTATGGGGCGAAACAACAGCGTTTCTGTTGGTTACATAGATTTTGATAGTTACGCTTATGGATTGTCGTTAAGTGGAGATTATTATCATAAAAACATTTTTGTTGGCTTAGATGTAAATTACACTGATGCTGATGGTGGATATAGTGATACTAATGTCTCTGGTGAAGTTGGCTATTTCTTCTCTGAAAACTGGTTAGTATCTGTTTCTGGCGATGACGAAGATTTTTCTGACTCTTTAGCACTTAACACTAAATATATTACAAGATTATCTAATGGGGCATTTGTTAACGTTGAAGCATCATTTCTTAATTATGATAATGACTTCGCTGCTGCTGCCGATTATTATTGGACCGCTCGCTCAAGTGTTGGTGCTAGCCTTTCAACACAAGAAGGTTATAACTTTGGCCTTAATGCTCAGCATTTCTTCTCGCCAACTATTGCAGCGCGTATCGAATATGTATCGTTAGATGACGAAGATGCGTTATCTTTTGGCGTAACAGGTCGTTTTTAATTATTAAAGATTAATTCATCATTATATAAGGAGGAATATTTCCTCCTTATTGCTCTTGTTCAATAGGGTAACCCTAAGCCAACCGTTATCGCCCATTTCCAAATACTTTATAGATTTTTTTCATGAGCTATAAGCTATTAATACGAAAAGTTATCCCCGCTTGTCTGGTAAATATTTCACTTAACTTAGCGCACGTTATCCGAGTTAAATAATGAAAAAATATAATATTCAAATATCAAAACCTTAAGTTTTTTTCTATTGGCATCAATAATGCCTTAAGTCAGCGTAGTTGAATAACCAGAGGAAGTATTTATGTTAAGCTGGGTACTTACTTTTTTAGTTGTTGCTATGGTTGGTTAGCTCATTAATCGGCAATGCCGCTCATGGTAAATCACCAAAACTTAGGGAAAAACGCATGACTTTTATTAAAAAATTATCAACCACACTTATTACTTCTATTGCAATCTTTGGCTTAGCGGCTTGTAGTGGTGACAAAGCCGAAACTACCGGTGAAAAAGTAGATGAAATGGTACATGATGCTGGCCATGCTATGGAAGCTGCTGGCGATAAAGTCAGTGAAATGGCAACTGATGCCGGTAATGCCGTTGAAGATGCTTGTGAAAAAGCTAAAGAAGGCGTAAAAGCTGAAGATACAGATTGCTAATCTGCAGCTAGTCTATTTGAAAAGGCCTTGTTCGGCCTTTTTTTATGTTCTATACATTATTTATATCAGGCTGAAGCATTGTATAGTTCTGCGTTTTTAATTTATCAAGCAATGGCGAGAGCTCAGATTTATAACTATTGATACCTAGCTGCTGTTCTCAAGTTAATTATCCGTTATTGATTACTCAATCGTTTGCCAAAAGATATCGCATAGGCCGGCGAACGCATGCTTAATATGGGATCGGCGCTGGGCGTAAAACCTGCTGACATCATGTTAGGGTCAAAGTTTGTGTTTTTGCAGGCATCGCCACCGCTAGTGTTAACCGTTACCGTGCCTAGGGTTACTTTAGGGCGTTCACTCGGCCATTGTTGTGATGGATCAATATCACTATCTTCAGCTTTACCTATGCTTGCCATAACGGTAAAGCGAACCGTCTCGTTTTTAAGTTGCTGAGCAAAAACAGCAGCTAAAAACTCAGTTGGCATCTTAGCCGCCTCTGCTTTTTCCAGTGTTTTTACACCTAAGCTTGGCGCGATATTCCAGCGAAATTTAGTTCTCTTATTATTTGCTTGATCGAAGTAGAAGGTGTGCAGACCAAAAAATTCAGTATTGGCAAAGGACGCAGGCGTTTTAGCTGTTTTATACCACAGGGCATTAGCTTGTACACTAGGATTATTCTGGATAAAAGCTAGTGTTTTAGCCGGATCTTTTTTGCCATTTTCATCAGGCAGTAAAGTGGATAAAAAGCCATAAAAGGTTTCTGGATCTTTGCCAGCAAAAACTGGGAAGTTGTTGCCAGTGAAAGTATGTAAAGCGCCACTAGGAAGTTTAATTTGTATGCCCATACCACGAGTGCCCGCAGCCTTTTCATCAGTATTTGGGTTAGAACCACCTAATGAAAAACGTATAGATACGGGTAATTCGCCGTTTGATAATAGCGCAGCGCCTTTAAAATGTGTATTTGGCGTCGGCACAAAAGTTCCTGAGGCGCACAAGCCTTTAGCATGGGCTTTTCTATAGCCTGGATATTTCCCACCTAGCTTTTCGAACATTTCAACTAAATCAGTTGCTTGAATTTTTTTATCGTTTGCTACAGCACTAAACGTCGCTGAGGCACCCGACATTAGCAAAAAAATCGCAATGCTAGAGGTGTTGAGGTTATGCTTCATTTGTCTTCCTTGGTGTTATTGTTAAGGCTATTTATTAATTATACGAAAAACTGGTTTGCTAAGTTCAACATGTTGGTTAAAAGATTATTTAAGTGTTTTTATGCTGGGTAATTGAAGAGAGTGATACTTATTGTGGGGACCCTTTCGAGGGAGAATATTTATATCATATCACCAGCAGGTTAAACCATTTCTGCTGGTGATAGCTTGTTTATTTGGGCTTGTTAAACATTCCCACGAGATTAAATAACCCTATTTAAAGTTAGAAACTCTATTAAATAGTGCGTCGCAATCACTGCTACTTTTATCAAAATAAAAGCTGACAGGATAACCCAGGTTGTCATCAAATAGTGGCAACGCTTTTACGTTAGCGCTACTGGTAAACTGAAGGGATTTTTCTTGAGCTAATTTAGTAACTAGTTCGAATATTTGATTGATAGTCACACCGTTAGATATATCAGTACTTGTACTTGTTCCAGACCAATATACCGAGGTGACTAAACCATCTTCTACCGTTATATCCATTGCTGGAATTTCATCAGCTGTTGGGCAATCTCCAGGGCTTCGGCGATAGGTAAATGAATAATCTACCAGCGATGTAAAATCCCATTTTTGTTTGTTTTCTAATACATGCAGATAAGCTTTTTCGTTATAGCTTTGCTCATCACCCCCGCCACAAGAGGACAAAAAAAATGCCAGTGGCAGTATTATTAATCTTAAATTCATCGAAAATCCTTTTTAAAGTATACGCCATTAAGGGGCGGTCATGTGTTGGCTGAAATGTGCTATTAAGTAAAAAATCAATGATAATTTATTTTTTAACATAACATTAGGTTATTGGCAGGCCATAACAACATTAGCATCTTGAAGTGCTGATAGATTACTAAAACCTAGATTCTCTGCGTTTATCAGTGCTGACTTAGTGATCTCATAAACATTAATCTCTCCTGTTTCTGCACCGCACAGAGTTATCGCTACATTGCCATCATGGCCATCAGCAGCGCATAGTACTTTAATATTAGCCGCGGTTAAATCTGCTGCCATATCATCTAAAAGTATGCCACTGTCAGGCGCACACTGCACCGATGATTTATATTTGAACACAAGCACGGTATCTTCTTTATCATCGTCATTACAACTGGTCAAAAGTAAAATAATCGTCAGCGCTAAAACCAAACTTCTCATAAAATATCCTTATAGAATAATAATTTTAAATAAATAAAAGTGGGTGCTTAATCGATCGAAAAATATCGACCAAGCAAAAAAAAGCTAATGGTACATTTTTTGTAAAGTATATATTAACGAAAATTTTTTATAATAGCTGCAATGGCTATTAATACTAAGGTTAAAACTATCAGGCCTAAAATTATAGCTAATCTATGCACCCTTTTCTTATATGCCCGATCATATTTAAGCTCTTTTAGCTTAACTTTGGCGCCACAAAGACTACAGGAATAATTTCTATTGCGAGCTATAGCTAAAATCATTTTGCCGGAACAACCTTTTATTGTACAAGTTGGTGGCAAGTAAAAAATCATGATTATCCGGATAATAAATAAAGTGCTAAGAGGGCCGAATATAAATAAAGCAGGGTTAAATAGGTTATGCGCTTTAAGAAAATCTATAGCAAGAAAAAAAGTGAGCATAAAAGCAGAAATCCCTATAAATTGAAAAATCTGCACTAGATTGTGGTGGCGATTTATATCCATGATCTCCTTATCACTAATAAATATTTATTTTATACTTTTTGAAAGCTTTTTATAAAATTATCAAGGTTATTTGGCATATCGTTGTATTTGATAGCATCGCCACCAATGTTGTCCCAAGTAGCTTTGGAACTACAGCATAAATGCGCAATTATTTTCATATCAAGGTTATCAACCAAGCCCATCGGGATCCAATAAGCGTTGGTTTCTCTGAGTTTATTTGGCACAGGAGAACCACATTTCGTACAAAAATGGGCAGTAAACCCAGAGTCTTTGCTCCAACGAGTAATAGCGTCAACGCTTGATAGCCAAGTAAAATCAGAGGCTTGAACTATGGTGGCGGTATTAGACGTTGAGCCCGACTGCTTTTGACATAATTTACAGTGGCATTGATATAAACCAGTAACTTGATTTGAAATTTCAAAACTTATATTGCCACAATTACACGACCCTTTCATACGACTCCTTAGCAGTAAAACGGGCTAAACGATAAATATAACGAGGTTGCAGAGTTTCAATTTTCGCTTTTTATCTATTTAGCCACCACAGATAAACTTTTATTTTACCCTAGTAATACCAATCAAAACGGCAATTACACCACCAGCCATTCCTGCCCAAGCTTCGATTGGCGTATCCCCGCTTAATGCACGACTAACCTGAGAGCTAGCTGCATCATAAATGTTGTAACCCCAAATCGCTAAAGCAACACCGAAAACGATAAGTATGATGCCGATAATTTTATTATTCATTTTTACTCCAGTTATTTATAAATTAAAACGTTATCAAGCTGATATTTAACAAATATATTAGGCTAATATATTGCACGAAGCAAAAAACACGAATTTCCCTGCGTTAGCGACTTATTTTTGTTCAACCTTTTTTGTCGGTAAATAGCACTGTTTTCGCCTCGATCGCGAAAATAAACTCGTACAGAAAGACGATGGCAAGTATAGCTCTCAAAGCCTATATCAACACTAACTCTAGCGCGAAAATAAAAATAATGATTCCAGTTGACGCTCTAGGTTAATGTTAAAACCATAGTGTAGAGGTAGTATTTGAATTAATTGTTTTATAACTGCCTTTATGGTGCAATAAACACCCGTTTTTTAATAACCTGAGTATGACGTCAAGGTCTAGAAAATATTGGTGAAATCAGCAATCAAAAGCATAAAAGTAATGTCGCTACGATTGTTTATATCTTGTGAAAGTTATGCCGACTTAGCCGATAAAAATTTCACGTGGTTTGTGCTAGCTTTCATTACTCTAAAAATATAGCAGTCGATAATATGATAAGTATCATTGGTTTATGTTTTTATTTTTGATTGGCATGTAAAGCGCATTAAGCAGACAGTAGTTTGGTATTTTAATCAATAGTGGAGAAGTATTATGTTAAGCTGGTCTCTTACTTTTTTATTTTCATTGTATTGTTGGTTATCGCATTAATCGGCATGCTTTACGTGGTAAATCACCATAAATTTAGGAAAAAACATGACTTTTATTAAAAAATTATCAACCTCACTTATTATCTCTATTGCAATGTTTGGTTTAACGGCTTGTAGTGATCAAGATGCAGAGAAAGCTGGCAAAAAAGTAGAGGAAGTCGTTAAGGGTGCCGGAAACATGGCTAAAGATGCTGGTGATAAAGTCACTGAAATGAAGGCAGATGCTGGTAAGGCCATTGACGCTGCTGGCGAAAAAGTAACTGAAATGAAAGCCGATGCGGGTAAAAGCATTGAAGCTGCCAGCGAAAAAGTAAGTGAAATGAAGGCCGATGCTAGTGAAAAAGTAAGCGCAATGAAAAACAGCATGAGCAAAAAATTAAGTGACATGAAAAAAGATACTGGTAATATCATTGAAGATGCTTGTGAAGAAGTAAAAGAAGGCGTAGATGCTAAAGATGACGATTGTTAATCTTTAGCTATAAATTCTAAAAGGCCTATTGGGGCCTTTTTTTATCTTCAACAGTAATAAAAACTATCGACAGCACTCAAGAATCACAGGCGATCAACAATAACGAACAAATAAATAAAAATAACGAGGTGAATAATGAAAATACTTATTACATTGATATTAATGACTTTATTAGTAACTGCTTGTGGTTCAACGTCAGAATATCGTGCTGCGAATAAAGGCTCGGTTGGCTATAGTGAGCAAAAAATTACCAACGACAGGTTTCGTGTGCAGTTTAAAAGTGTTTCCAATAGTGTTGCAGATGCCGCTGATTATGCACTATTAAGATCAGCTCAGCTTACTCAAGAGCAAGGGTTTGATTGGTTTGTCATCACCAGTAAAGAAACCTTTGTTGAGTCTGAAAAAATTACACCAGCGTCGGCGATTGGTTTATCACATCAACAGCGTATTGAGCGTCATTGTGGTCTATTAACTTGTGAAATTGACCGCCAAACAGATGAATCAGGCTTTTCGTTTAGTCCTACTAAAAGCCGTAAAGAAATACATAGTATTTTAAAAGTTCACATGGGCAAAGGTGTTATGACTAATGAGTCTGGCTATAATGCCGCTGAGGTGATTGAAAACTTATCTAAAAAATCAACCACTAATGCTAATTAACTTATTGGCTATCATAGGCTAAAAGCAAAACGGAAGAAAAATCATTCATTTTCAGTTAAGTTTTTAAAGGCCTGTTTGGGCCTTTTTTGTTGCTCAAGCTAAAATTCGGCATGGTGTTTTAACATGACACTATTGTTATCAAAGCTTAATCGTTCGAACTATACTTGATGTGTTGTGGTAGATTTATTAAAAATTTTTAAAAAGTAACATACTGTTTGTAAATAGCGATTTGGTTCATTGAATATTAACTTTTCATCATTTAAGCGGGTATAACTTATGAGTTACAAACTGGCACCGCTCATCGAAGATATTCAATCTAGTTTTTGGTTTGTGCCAAGTTTAATGATGTTGTTTTCCCTCATTTTGGCTGCGGGCACTATCTATATAGATGTTACGCATTTGTTGGCTGGTCAAGGTGCATTGGCTTTCTTATATGCGAACGATGTACAAGCTGTGCGATCTTTATTAGCCACAATAGCAGGCGCTATGATCACAGTAACCAGTATTGCATTTTCAATTACCATCGTTATTTTGACACTGGCCTCTTCGCAATTTGGTCCGCGTTTGATGCGAAATTTTATGATGGATAAAGGCACACAGTTTGTATTAGGCAGTTTTATAGCCACGTTTTTGTTTTGTATCGCAGTATTTTGTGCCATTAGCTTTAAAGAACCTTATGCATTTAAACCTGGCATAACTTTAGCGGTTGCCATTGCCATGACCTGTTTTAGTGTTTGGATTTTGATTTATTTTATTCATCATGTGGCACAATCCATTCAAGCTGACGTGGTTATTGATGGCGTATATCGTGAGTTAGAGAAAACTATAGCAAAGCTATTTCCAAACGTGTCAGATGAAGATGATAGGCAAGAGCAAGCTTCGTCGTTACGGGGAGATAAAGGCGCTTGTCAGCTTGAGGTTTATTCACCATTTAGCGGTTATTTGCAATTTACTGATCAAGAATGCTTGCTTAATTTAGCGGTTAAATCGCAATGTACTATCCAGTTACATTATTCAGCGGGGGATTTTATTGTACAAAGTGCAACAATTGCGACCGTTTATGGTAACGATACTGTTCAGCCAGACATAGGTGAAGATATAGTTAAGCATACAGTTCAAGGTGCTTACAGAACGCCAGTTCAGGATCCAGAATTTGCAGTAAATCAATTAGTAGAAATTGCATTAAGAGCTTTGTCGCCCGGAATTAATGACCCATATACGGCAATTACCTGCATAGATAAACTCAGCGCAGTGCTATGTAATTTAATGGCTAAGGCTTTTCCAAACGCTAATGTTTTTGTTGATGGTGAACTGCGTTTAATTTGCAAAGAGTTAACTTTCAGTGACATCGCAACAGCCGCTTTTGATCAAATAAGGCAGCATTGTGAAACTAATCTTGCAGTCACTATTAAGATGCTTGATGTTTTACATGTGCTAGCTTGCCAAGCTAAATCAGCTGAACAGCATGATTTTGTGTTTGTGCAGACTGAAATGATTACGCAACAACAGGCTAAACAATCACTCAGTGACCATGACAGATGTGAATTATCACGAAGAATAGAGAAAATAACTCGCCCGACTAAAGTGGTGTAATATTTAAGATAAGGTCTTGTAAATATTCGCTAGAGCAGTTTGGTTAATGCTAGTTATGCTAACGGTTAATATACCCTCACGCCAAGACTATTTCGGCGTGAGAGTATGATAATCAAGGATATGGTGGCAGTATTAAGCTAGGTCAAAGCGATCAGCGTTCATTACTTTAGTCCATGCTGCGACAAAATCTAGGACAAATTTTTCCTGATTATCGTCCTGCGCATAAACTTCGCTATAGGCACGAAGAATCGAATTTGAACCAAAAATAAGATCAACCCGCGTCGCTGTCCACTTGACCTTATTTGATTTGCGTTCACGCACTTCATACAGGTTGTCAGCACTTGGTTGCCACGTATAGTTCATATCGGTTAGGTTGACGAAGTAGTCATTCGACAGCACACCTTCACGGTCAGTAAATACTCCATGTTTTGTATCATTTTGGTTAGTCCCTAACACTCGCATACCGCCGATCAACACTGTCATTTCATGCGCGGTTAAGCCCATTAATTGCGAGCGATCTAGCATCAGTTCTTCCGCGCTTACACTATAGTCATCTTTTAGCCAGTTACGATAAGCATCATGAAGCGGTTCTAACACGTCAAAGGCATCAGCATCGGTCATTTCGTCTGTCGCATCACCACGGCCCGGAGAAAACGGCACGTCGATATCAAAACCAGCAGCTTTTGCTGACTGTTCAATACCAACATTACCTGCTAAGACAATGATATCAGCAATGCTTACACCGCTATCGTTGGCAATACCCTCTAACGTAGTGAGCACTTTATTAAGACGTTTTGGCTCGTTGCCTTGCCAGTCTTTTTGTGGCGCAAGTCGAATACGTGCACCGTTGGCACCACCGCGTTTATCAGAGTCGCGGTAAGTTCTTGCACTATCCCATGCGGTGGCAACCATCTCGCTAATACTTAAACCACTGGCGGTTATTTTTTCTTTCACTGCTTGGACATCATAGCCTGTCATACCAACGGGTACTGGATCTTGCCAGATAAGGTCTTCTTGCGGTACGTCTGGGCCGATGTAACGTACTTTTGGTCCCATGTCACGATGGGTTAATTTAAACCATGCTCGAGCGAATACCTCTGAGAAATATTCTGCATCGTTAGCAAAACGTTCAGAAATTTCACGATAGGCCGGATCCATTTTCATTGCCATATCAGCATCCGTCATAATCGGCATGCTGCGAATAGAGGGGTCCTCAACATCTACAGGCTTATCTTCTTCTTTAATATTTACTGGTTGCCACTGCCACGCACCAGCTGGGCTCTTTTTTAGTTGCCAATCATGCTTGAGTAGCATAGAAAAATAACCGTTATCCCACTGAGTCGGATGCGTTGTCCAAGTACCTTCTATACCACTGGTGACTGTATCACGACCAATGCTTCGCTTTGTATTATTGTTCCAACCCATGCCCTGCTCTGCAATGTCAGCCGCTTCTGGTTCTTTACCTAGCAAGTCAGCATCACCGTTGCCATGGCATTTGCCTACTGTGTGTCCACCAGCGGTTAGCGCGACGGTTTCTTCATCATTCATCGCCATACGTTCAAAAGTTATACGAATATCATGAGCGGTTTTAAGTGGGTCAGGTTTGCCGTCAACACCTTCTGGGTTGACATAAATTAGTCCCATCATGACGGCGGCCAGTGGATTTTCTAAATTACGCTCGCCAGAATAACGGCTACCTGCACTACCACTGGGTGCAAGCCAGTCTTTTTCGGAGCCCCAGTAAGTATCTTTTTCTGGCTGCCAAATGTCTTCTCGACCGAAAGCGAAACCAAAGGTTTTCAATCCCATCGACTCATAAGCTATGGTGCCAGCATAAGCGATTAAATCTGCCCAGCTAAGTTTGTTGCCATATTTTTTTTTGATCGGCCAAAGTAGCCGACGGGCTTTATCCAAGTTGACGTTGTCGGGCCAAGAGTTGATCGGCGCAAAACGCTGATTACCGGTAGCAGCCCCGCCTCTACCATCAGCAATACGGTAAGTACCGGCTGAGTGCCACGTCATCCGGATCATAAGACCGCCATAATGTCCCCAGTCGGCAGGCCACCAGTCTTGACTGTCCGTCATTAATGCGTGAAGGTCTTTATTAAGCGCCGTTATATCGAGATCCTTAACGGTCTCGCGATAATTAAAGTCAGCTCCCATAGGGTTGGTTTTATGGTCATGCTGATGAAGAATGTCAAGGTTAAGTGCCTTCGGCCACCATTTCATGTTGGTCATTGAGCTTGCTGTGGCACCGCCGTGCATTACAGGACATTTGCCACTCTCGGTTGTTTTATTCTTATTCATCTTTTGTTTCCTTTCGTGAGATGCTATCAATATAGCCAAGCTTGGAAGGTCATACGTTAAAATTGCTTATTGTGATCACGTTGGCTTAGTAATATAAAGCTAAAGAGGTTTAATGTTAGCTGGTTTGGCTATTAGTTATACTAGGTCACCTTTAATGGGTAAACTTCAGCTAAATTGTGATAATTAGCGTTAAAAAATCAAGTAAGCGTCAGTTTTACCTGGCGCTGTCATATCGGGGTTACTCATTAGCCTATTTAGCCATTCGCGGCATCTTGCACGGCTTCACCGGCACTTTCGATATCTTTTCCTGCACCTTCAATTGTGGCACAAGCAACTAAGGCAGTCGTTAGCAGTAATACCGTTAACAGTGATTTTATGTTGGCAAAATATGTTTTCGTTTTCATGTTTTTTCCTTTTAGGTTTATCGCTATTAACGACTATTATTTAGAACTCTGTAGCAGGTAGATTACAGTATGGCGTAACTAGGGATTTTTGCTTTTAATCGTGTTATTTTTAGCGCTATGCTCAGTGCTATTAGTGCTAGCGATATTGGCCTTTTGACTCAGCATGGTATTAAGCTGTTTACCATCTTTAGCGCCTAAATACAGTGTTATGATCGGACGTGGTATTAATATATCTACTTGTTCTACTGAAGTTTTTATTTTGGTTAGGCCTAGTGCCTTGCCAGTATAAAATCCGTTTCACTCGGGTAATCTATCCAGAACCAAACCAATAAGGTAATACAAGCATCACCAAAAATTTCGGCAAATAATGCGGTTTCATCTTTTTTGATAATAAAGTCACATTTGTTCAATTCTTCTACAATAATACTAGCCGGCGCTTCTGGGGCATCCGCATAAGATATGCCTTCTGGAATTTCTACCCGTCTGATCCCATGGCAATACCTGCTTTCAGGTTTTCAGTCATATCTTGGAAAGCAAAACCGATTGCCAAACCGATCATACCGGCCCGCTAATAATGATGTCACGGTATCTCTTAAGCTAAGAAAGCCTATCGCGACAACATGGCTGAAAATAATACACATACTTTGATTGTGGATGATAGCAATTCGAAATTTATTCGGAGTCTAGTGCTTTGCGTAAGACGTTTTTAGTTGCTCTACGGAAAATTCTGGCGATGAAGGTCAATAGGATAGCGATGAAGATCAATAGGATAGCGATAAAAATCGCAACAGCCATATTGGGCAGGTGTTTAATATCTGCTTCTAACCTGTGCTGGAGTTTTTCGTTAATCAAACTGGAAAATTTTTCTAATTCAATAAAGCGTCTTGTTACCTCTTTTTTGTATCGATTTTAGCCGTTACTCAAGCCATTAGATGGGTGAACGGAACACTTACGGCTTTGCGTAAACGCTGCGTGATGCTCTGATTTACAATGATTTTATTGAATATAATCGTCGTCTGAATCAAGGGGTAAAATGATAGTATTCATCTAGTCCTCACCTGTCGAAGGTAATTGTTAAGCTTTGGTAAAAAGCTTTTTATACCTATACTCAACAACTGTTTTTTTAATTAACTGATATATAAGAGTTATGTTGATTATTTGGGTGGTGTAATTGGCTAGGTATGTAAATATTTTTAGAATTACAGGTCAGGCTTGCAGTATTGAAACTAAAACCTAACCTAAGGCCATTTAAGTGGTTATTATCTTGCGTGTGCAGTTATTATTCAGGTTAGTTAACGAGAATATTTAACGATTTTGGCATGACTTTAATGCACAAACTATTGGCAGAAAACACTTCACCATCAATAACGTATTCAAGTTCATGATTAGCGCTAATAGTTATTTTTTTCGCCCTAATATGCTGGCTTTGTAAGGGGGTTTTGTGTTCAGATAAGCCTGCAAAGGCCAATTCTGCCAAACTTAGCATGCTACTGGTGACATCTTTTTGAGGTGGTATCCATGTTATATCGAGCAAACCATCTTTAATATTTGGCTCACCACCGCCTTGCGCTAATATGGTGGTAAAAGGTGCGGCATTGGCAACGACTAAACTGGTTGTTTCAATATTTTTTATAGCTGCATCATCAACTTGAACTTGTAGGGATAATATTTCGTTGCAACTCACTGCTTCTAAAAATGCTTGCACATAGGCTAGTTGACCTCCGACATCTTTTTCTGCTCTATTAGCATCGGTAATCATTTTATTTTCGAAACCTAAGCCGGCTAAAAGCAACATGGTATTATCGTTGCAACTTGCACTATCAATTTGAGTGACTTTACCGGCAATAATGACATCGCAAGCGATACTAAGCGGGATTAATTTTGTACTAAAGCCAAACAGCACATGAGCCAATGCATTAGCTGTGCCCATAGGTAGAATGCCCATGGTGATATCCGTGTTGACTAACGCTGTAGCTACTTCAGTTAATGTGCCATCACCGCCACAGGCAACAATAGTTTTTGCACCACTTTTCAGTGCTTGCTCCGTTAGTTCTGCCGCTGTGGTTTCTTCGGTAGTTTCTAAGATATTAATAACAAAATATGCTGATAAGCGTTCAATGACTTCAGTTTTACTTAATGGCCATTTACCGCCACCAGATACTGGGTTGGCAATTAGCCATATAGGCGCTTTTAGCTTTAATAGGCCTGCTTTATGAAAGCTATTTAGAGCGTTCAGCTGCACTTTATTTAAACCCGCTGTAGCACGTATCCCCTGTATTTTTTCTAATGCTTGTTCAACAGTAAGTGCTTTGTTCTTACTTAACAAATATGCTGCCATAACCAAGACTGAACGGCCTCGTCCTAAGGCACAATGTATAACCACGGCACGTGAATTTGAAATATGGTTTTCTAGCCAATGAATGGCTTTAATCAGCGCGTCTGCATGGGGACTTTTGTGATCAAGTACTGGCAAATTTAAATAATCTAACGCTTCACTTTCTGCCGTCCAATCAAGACCATCAAACTCAGCCGTAACATCCAATATTGCGCTAACACCGATTTTTTGTAGGTAATCGATATCTGAAGGAAACAGCCGGCAGGCTAGAAATAAATTTTCATCAATTTCTTGAATGGCTGGGACCTTGTCGTGCTTTCGCGCCCATGAGTTGTACAGCTGAGAACCCAGTAAAAATGGGATAAAAAGCCAACGAATATAAAAGGGAATACTGCCGTTGGTTTTTTTTCTGAAAATCCATGGTAAGTCGAAGATGTAGGCGAGGCTCACGACAGATAGTGACAGTCCAATCCAGGCAAATAAAACCTTGAAATAGAGTTCAGTGCTGAGAAATAGCGCGGCAAACGCTAGGATTGCACCAGCAATATAGTATTTAACGATAAACATAGTGTGACTCCTATTTAAATTCGTGTGCTATTAACGATTAAATGAATTTGAGTTGAATACCTAAACCGAAACGTTGCTGATGACGGTTGTAATCTACTAGAGAATCACCATAGCCGTTGAAGTATTGTACTAAAAAATCGTATCTTTCACTGATTGGATAAGAGATGTTGAGCTCAACACTACCTTTATTATCACTGGTTTTTAGGTTATTTCTGACCAGCGCTAACAGGTTGAAATTGCCAAGCTTAGTACCATAGCCAAATTCGGTATGCCCGATAAATCTAGTGATATCTGGATTGTCATCGCCCGCTGAGTCAAAAAGATTTTCTTTTTCATCTTCCTTTATTCGATACCATGCTTTTACATAGTAAATCGACGCTTCATTACTGAACATAGCTGAAGCGAATAGGCGATTCCAGCTACGAGAACGTAAACCACTTTGGCCATTAGATTGGTGGTTGAAGCCAAAATGAATTTGATTAAACTTAAAGCCAGCAAAAGAGAACTCATTGCGCCAAGAATAGAATAACTCAGGCTCATAGTTGGTCTCTCTAAATGGTTTAGACGCTTCACCATTATAGACTTGCCAATAGGAAACCGCGGTGAAACCGAGATATAAGCCAGAAGTACTGCTGTCTTCTTGGTATATCGGCAATTTAACGCTAATTTGGTACTTAGCTTCAATATTATCAACATTTTCAGTATTTAAGCCGCTAGCGCTGAGTGTATTGGGGTTGCTGACATATGTTAATGGCAATATGTAGTTTAATTTATGTTGAGACATAGCAAACGGATTGCTTACGGCTTGATTAACCGCTTTTGCTCGTTGGTCAAGTATCGATTCGGGCACTGAATCAGCATTAATGTTTTCGGCGTAGATACTTGTTGTTGTAAAAAATACGCCAGTTGCGAGCAGTAGCTTTTTTCGCCAGGTTATAATTTTTTCTTGTTTTATATTGCGGAAAAAAAATTGCATTAAATTGTTCATTATAGTCTCGGGTTGTTCGCTATTTCACCGTCGAAACGGCCATCTTACGGCCATTTAAATTATTGAGTCATTTCTGCTAGGTATTGAACCGAAAGTTCGGTTTTTTGCACAGCACTTAGATTTTTACCTGCCTGTTGAAAGAATTCTCTTTCTTCTTCATTTATATGATGTAGTAGTACTTTATGTTGTAGGGCTTTCATGGTTTTCAACCAAACAGGCGAGCTCATATCTGTTTGCTCTAACCGTGCAATAAATTCATCTATGTCATGATGTTCTGTAATAGCATGGCGAGCAAGCTCAATAGTCTTACCTAGCTCCATTAGTGGTATATAAAAATGACGCTCTTCAGCGATGGAGTGTTGTTTAAGCTAAAATTTTAAATCAAAGAAAAAATCTCGACGACTTGCTGAGTCTCCGGTGGTTTCTACTAAAACCTTCATTAGAAGTCGCTGTTTTTCGTGACCATTGCGCAGTGCGGCAAAAATATCCATGTTGGTCCCTCTTTTTACTGATCGATTAATTAAGTCTTTATCTGTAGCTATAAAGTGAATAAATAGATCACTTAGCAAGAATTTTATTTTACCGTTCTAGGCAATGCTTAGTAAAGTAAGTTAATTTTTTCTTATAGTAACTATACTGCTAAGGAAATGCGCAGCATAAATTAACGTATTGTTTTTAATCGGGTTAATTTATATCCACATTTGTTTGTATTGAATTGTTTTTGGCTAGTTAGTAATAATTACAAGACATTAGGTGATTTTTATAGCATGGCTTTAGTGGTTTTAAACGCATTGCATGAGATATTAATTGGCGACGATAGCCATAGTTACGAAAGAACCTTTTTATAGCCGACTTTTTAAAATTTCTAGATTAACCGGTTTAATATCGCGCTATCAATTTCAGCTTGTTTGCCGTTAAGTATGGGTCTAGGTATTTTCAATATTGGCAGTATAATAACGGATTATGCTATCAATATACCGATAAGGCTCTATCCGCAATATTGCAAAATAATGATGTATTTAAGGGACTTCTTTATCTATTACAAAACTTGATAGATAATACGTTTTTTTCAAGGAGTATAAAATTATGGAATCAATTCGCATTAAATCGTTTAGCCTACTTTTAGTCTTAGCTACATTAGTAGGTTGTGCGACAGAAACACATCAAAAAGTCACGGTTACCCCAGTAGAAACTAATAAAACAATTTATAACGGTCCAAAATCAACGCTAGTATTAGGCGAATTTAATAATAATTCAAATTACATGCAGGGATTGTTCTCATCAAATATCGATAAACTGGGTAATCAAGGACAAATAATTCTTAAAACTCATTTACAACAAACTAATCGTTTTAAGGTTGTCGACAGAGATAATTTAGCAAATTTACAAAAAGAAGCTGAGCTATTAGGCATTAAACAAGAAATTAAAGGTGCTCGATACGTGATAAGTGGCGGGGTCACTGAGTTTGGTCGTAAAGTTATTGGTGATAAGCAGCTGTTTGGCATCTTAGGGTCAGGTAAGAGCCAAATCGCCTATGCGAAAGTGTCACTTAATATTATTGACGTTTTGACTTCAGAGATTATTTATTCAACGCAAGGCGCTGGTGAATATCAACTTAACGAAAGACAAGTTATCGGTTTTGGCTCTAAGGCTGGTTATGATGCCACTCTTAACGGTAAGGTTTTGGACTTTGCTATTAAAGAAAGCGTTAACAATATGACCAGAGACCTAGAAAACGGTAGATTAAATTTCGTTTTATAAAAATAATAAGAGTAAGGTATGAAAAATAAAGTATTAACTATTTGTGCAGCCATTTTGTTTTTTTCTGGTTGTGCGTCAAATGATAACCAGTATTACTGGGGGGAGTATGAAAATTTAGTCTATAAAAGCCATCATACCCCTGGTGAAGTGCCGCCAAGCCTACAAATAGCGCAATTACAAACTGACATTGCAAAAGCTGCAGTCGCGGGCAAACCCATTCCGCCCGGTGTTTATGCCCATTTAGGTTTAATGTATGCCGCGAATGGTAATAAAGAACTTGCTCTAGCATCATTAATTAAAGAAAAAGAACTGTTCCCTGAATCTTCAAGGTTTATTGATGGTTTAATCAAACGTTCATTAACGAATAGCTAAAGGGTAAAAAATGAAGACAAATATTCTCACAGCCCTGCTATCAATCCTTGTTTTATCGGGTTGTGCTTCAGTTGAACCGTATAATTATACCGCCTTAAAGCAGGCGGCACCTCGTTCTATTTTAGTACTGCCACCAATGAATAGTTCAATGGAAGTAAATGCACCGTATTCATATTTATCAACAGTATCTAAACCTCTTGCGGAAAAAGGCTATTATGTTTTTCCTGTTTCAGTTATTGATAGGTTTTTGAAAGAAAACGGTTTGCCTACACCTGCTGAAATGAATGGTATCGCTTTAGATAAAATTGATGAAATTATTGGTGCTGATGCCGTACTTTACGTTGATATTAAAGATTGGGGGCAAAAATATCAGGTACTTTCATCTGTAACCGTAGTTCAAGGTCACGTAAAACTTGTTTCTGTTAAAACCGGCGAGCTATTATGGGATTCAAGCATTAGTGCGCAATATAATCCAAATAATAATGGTGGTGGCGGTTTAGTAGGAGCATTAGTAGGTGCTGTGATATCACAAATAGCAGGTGAAATTTCAGATAATTCTCCACTAGTTGCTCGAATGGCAAATGCTGCCGCCTTTAACTCTCAAAGCCGTGGCTTACTGAACGGTCCGTATAAAATAGAAAAAAAGAAAAATTAAATTTTTAACGATGAATAATAAGAATTACCTTGCTAGCTATCAGGCTTCTGAATAAATTCAGTAGCCTTTTTTCAGAGACATTTGTGGTTAGCCCAAGCGTTTACGATTTTCATAACGTCGATAATAAGGTAAGAAAAACAAAATAATACCCGTTATTGAAATTAAAAGTAGCAACACGGCAATCGGCAAGGTAAACCAAAGATTGGCTTTGTCTTGCCAATAACTTGCGTCGTGTAATTGTTCAATGATATCTGAACGTCGAAAGGCGGTTTTTAAAATCTCACCGGTTGTCGCATCAATTTGAATTTCCCAGTGTGATTTTGCGCGTATTTTAATAATGCCCTTGTTTGGTCGCACGTCTAAACGATCAATTGCTTGCCATGAGTCTATTTCTGCATGTTTTACGGTTTTTGCAATTTTTAGTACTTGTTCAAAACTGATACTTGGTTGTTTTAATAGACCTTTTACGCTCGCCGGCTGAATATATTCCACTTCCTTTTTTAGTAACAATAAAATTCCCGTCACCAAAATAATTAGAAAGGGTATCGCGATAGCAATACTTGCCCATCGATGCGTACTTCGATTGATGCTGTTAAATTTCATTTGTTACGCCTACATTGTTGCTGGGCTTTATCGTGGTTTAAAAGCGCCACAGTCCACTGATATTAACGGTACGCTCAGGTTGAAAAGCGGCGTCTTCATCGCTTGATGCTTTATAGCGATTGTCAGTTAAATTGAGTACAGATAAAGTTAATGTAACATGTTCATTAACTTGATAATCACCCGTAACTTGCCAAATAATTTCGCCAGCTTGTGCCTGTTCAGACGGACCCATATCGCTGCCTTTGAATTGATAAGTTAATTGTTGGCGGATAGTAAACTGTTCATTTTGCCAATTTAGTGACCATTTTAGTGCCTTTGGGATACCATCATCAACGGTATTGTTGTTTACATCACGTGCTTGTTGCCATTGTAAGCCTATATTTGTTTGCCATTGTTGATTTATCGCCCAGTGATTAATAAGCTCAAAGCCATTTATTGTCACACTTAGGCTATTGCGGTAATAACGCACGTTATCGAGCGTATAGCGTGCAATATAATCATCTATTTTATAATGATAAGCATTGAAGGTGGTTGAAAAATCATCGCTGAAATGATGGTTGAATGAAAATTGTAGGCCGATACTCTGCTCTGGTGCTAACTCAGAGTTGCCTTGGGTATTGCCCCTTGGTGTTTCACCAGAGAAAAATAGCTCGCTGACGCTAGGAAAACGAAAGGCATTGGCTATTTGCATACTTGCCGAGCTATGAGCGGATATTTGATAGAAAAAATCCGTCGATAAAGATAAAAAATTATCGCTTTTAGTTGTTTGCTGTTGTTCTAGGCGGATTTTATCGTATCTTGCTCCTGCCGCAATGGTAAGTTTGTCGATAGTCCAATCATGTAAAGCGTACGCTGAATAAGTATCTTCATCAGCGTCAACGAGCGACTTTTTCCAAGCCAATGTATTACTTGCCGTAAACTCACTTTCACCAATCATGATATTGTGACGACCAAACCACTCTACGCCAATGGTAGTGTTATTAACTAACCATGCGCCATAGGCGCCATAAGTATTTGACTGATAGTCAGTTAAGTTACGTCGTGAGATTTCTTGCTGGTCATCGAGGCGCAAAATGTTGGTTTGCCATTGCTGTTGGTGTTGGTAGAGCTTTAATTTCCAATGTCTTGAGGATGAAAACTCAATTTGTGATAACAGGTGGTCATCTTGTGGATAGCTACTGATGCGTTCGTTGGGATAAGTACCTGAACTTTTGCCAATATCGTCACCTTGGCTAACAATAGCTGAAACAAAAATATCAATATTTTGCCAAGTTATTTCGGTTGATATAGTCGCGGTTTTTTGCTGATATTGGCTATTTAATTCATTGCCTGGTGTTGAGTCATCACTTGCTGATTTTGCGTGATCTGCTTGGCGATGAATGATACTGGCATTGACTGTATCACCGTTAAAACGCGCCCATATATGTTGGGCATTATCTTGGGGTTGTAATATTACACCCAGTGCAGACTGATCATGTGTTTGTGTTGAAATACTCACGATACCGCCCATAGCACCCGATCCGTACAAGGTTGATTGTGGACCTTTTTGAATAGTTACGCTTGAGATTAACTCTGTTGGTAGGAAAGAAGCTGAATTTCCTGCTCGTCGATCGGTAATAATGGCAATGCCATCAACCTCTGTTTTAATGCGAGCACGGCTAAAACCTCGAATATTATAACTTTGAAATAATCCTCCTTGGCCATTCAGTGTTACGCCCGTACTTTGTGCAATGATATCACCAACCGTGTGTGGCGCACTCGCAACTTGTTCAGGATAGATCATGACGTCGTCACTGGTGCGACTTTCGTCGAGGGATTTTATTGATTTATTATAAAAAATCGTAATGGTTTCAGTACTATTTTCTTCGCTTTGCTCAATAGCATAAATTGCAGTAGATAAAGTGGACAGGAAAAAAGCCATACAGGGCAGAGAAATAACTTTCATAGCAGAATTTAGCATCTTAGCGATTATGCAGGTAAATAAATAGTAACGAATTGCTGATCGCTACTGGTATCAAAGCTTGTTAGGTCTTGCTTAGCAGGTCCTTTTATGACATGGCCTAAGTGCTCAAAACGAGCGCCATGACAAGAGCACACAAAACCATTTTCCGCCGGCGTAACAGCACACCCATTATGAGTACAAGACAGCAATGAGGCAGCAAAGTTATTAGCCTCAAGCTTTACCGCGCCGATAGCATGTTGTACCGAACTTTTACACGCAGGTAACAGGCATGCGCTTGCTAGGCACGCAGACTTTAAGAATGCCCTACGCTTCATGATGTGTACTGCTGCTTGTCGCTATTTTTCTGGATTTTTTAATGCGTGGTTTTTTTTGAAACTTACCGGCACTTCTTGCGGTTTTGATATGAAAAATAAGCAAAACCGGTAGGCATAACCCTATAATGGCATGAGAGTTACCTAGTAATACATGCCAATCTTCACTAACTAAATAGTACAAACTATAGGCCGACAATAAAGAAAATATAACGAAGCCCAGTAATGTTGAACCGGTTTTTTTTGCTCGTTCTTTGTACCATGTTTTCGGAATATGTGCGGTGAAAATAGCGCCTAAGGCCATTAACATCATAAATGCAGCGAAGCCGTGTAGTTGTAATACGGGATATTGCAAAGCGTGAGATTCGGGACCAAAGTCGCCTTCAACCATGGCAAATTTCCTCAATAACCAAAATATACTGCCGCTGAATGCGCTTAATGCTAAGGTGTAATAAAAAATATAACGATATTTTTTGGCAATTTTTCGACTGATATTGGACATGTAAATGCTCTAGCTTAATTGGCGACTAAAACCAAAGCGATTAATGCTGATTGCGATAGCGTTATAGGCTTTTAATAGTTGCTTTGCATCCTTGCGAGTCATCATTAAGGTTGCTTTAGTGAGTGCATCAGCGTGCATAGCTTCTGTGGCGAACACCGAAATACTGCCGTTAATTTTCATATAACGATTAGTTTTGGGGTTGAAATATTGCGAACCTTGTTGCTTATAATAACTTGCACTGGTGGCTAACGCGCGGTTCGACATGGTTATTTTTTTCCCCGTGTTAGTACTGTATTTCACTTCAACCTTTTGCTTTTGCCAATCAATAACTCGCATATCGCCACCGGCATTAATACTACCACGGATACCTTCTGGTAGAAGTGATATTGCTTGATCAACAGCATAGCCCTTGGCTATACCACCTAAATCAAAAATAACCGGCCGACGACTGCAAATGTAATTATCAAAAATAGTGATATCTGCAAAGCTACCTAAGGGTTGATAATTTTCGAGCGGAGTTTCAGCAAATAAATGATCCGGCAAATGTTTCGACGCCACTAATGCTAATGCTATGCTGATATCGTAATAACCTTGGGTTTTTTTGAATAACGTTTCAGCAAACAACATTACTTTAGCAAGATCAGTAGATAATAAAAATGCAGTTGAAGGTGCGGTTAATAAAGCTCGATTTAGTGCTGATAAATCGCTGTCAGCTTGATGAAAACTCAGTGCTTGATGAATGCGTGCTATTTCATCAAAAGCTATCGTTGACCAGTGTATAAGCTCTAGCTCTGACATGATGCCACGCAAGTTTATTTCCACAAAAGTGCCTAACAAGGGCTGACAACGCTTTATGTTGTGCTCTGTCACAAGGTATTTACCGATTAAATCGCGATTTTACTCAGCACAGTAGACCAAGTATGGTTAAGACGATTAATACCATCAGTGACATGGCGACAGGATAACGTTGCGCCAGAGATATTGCTAATTTGCTGGTCGAGTTTTAAAAACTCACGGCTATCTTTACCATGAAATTGTGCCCGCCATTTTGGATGCATAATTTGATCGCCATAGGTTTCTCGGTAGGTTAATACTTCAATACCCATCACTTTTCCATCAGCGCTAATGGCAATGGCTAAGTCAATATTTTCATGTTTACCAATAACTTGGTCAACAATAAACCAACCGCCGTCAGTTGAACGCCAACTATTGATATGATGACTTCGTACTCGAATGTCAGCTAAGTCTTCAATTAACTCGGCTTGCACTGCTGTTAACGTTACGGGGGCTGGCGTTAATTTTTGTTCAGGCCATAATATTTTTTGTGCCTGCTCAATGGTTAAGTAATTTTTTGCGAAAGCGACTTGAATAGGTAAGGCAAAGCTTGCTGCTGTGGCCACCACAGCTTTTAAAAATCGTCTACGTAACATACTCATAATTCAAATAATCCATTGAAATTATTTTTGTTAAAATACAAAAGGAAAATGCCAAAGGCTGACAGTTAACTGTAAGCCTTATCGCAATAAATTAAGTCGCTAAAGTGCTAAAATTCATAGCCGTATGCGAGACCGATATGCATTTTTTCATGCTCGTCCCAGTTGCGGCCGTTACGCACGTCGGCATGTTCTGAGCCGCCGCCGTTAATTTGCCATAGAACACCAGCGGTTAACCACCATTTTTGTTCAGCAAAGTGTAGCGTAGGACCAAAGTAGTTACCGTTTTGATGTTGGCTACCAATGCGGAAATCACCTAAATTAAAGTTAGATTTTTGCAAACCAAGGGTATAACCATCTTCGTCAAAACCACCTTCAGTATTGCCTCTTTCTGCTTTATCTTGTGGGTTTAAATAGTCTGATTGATGTCTAAACTCTAAACCAACAAACCATTGTGGCGCGAAACGGTAAGAAATACCGGCTGAAATATCAAGTGCTAACTCGTCTTCAACCACAGTGCCTGATTTTCTGCGTTCAAATTCTGTTTTAATGTTTAATACCGTTACTACGGTGTCATCAAGGAAATCTTTTTGAAAAAATAAAGTACCAACAAATGAGTTTTGATCAATGTCCGCACCGTCTAAACGGTATTTGTCTCGACGCTCATAACTTAGACCATACGAAAAACCAAAAGCATCTTTGTATGGGCTTAAAACATTATATTTCATGGCTAATTCGTAACCAGCAAATTGTGTATCGCTAAACTTGCCAGTACCATCGCCTGCTTCACACATTGGGCAAGGAGCGCCTTCTTCTTCTGAACCAACGTCATAATCATGAATAAAGATAATCGCTTCAGCAGCTATGGTTAATTTGTCTGTAACACCGTATTCAATTTCAGGACGAATATCATGAAATGTGTAATGATCGCCGGCATTTTTATCTAAGCGAATAGTATCCGCGAGTTTAAATTCATAGCTAGCTGCTGGCCGAGTATCTGTGCCTTTTGCGTAAACCCATAAATTTTCGCCTGCAGTGGCGGTAAAAGTGGCAGCAGAAATTGCAGCAGCCATGATGGTATTGAAGTTTAATGTCATGTTATTCAACGCTAATATTATCCAGAGAGACAGTTTTTTATTTTGTCAGCAGTATAGTTACCCGTAAAGCGTAATGCAACTGATAATTGTTATCATTTAGATTTATTAGGGAGAGAGTCGAAAAAAAGTTTGAGCTGGTGCAGTAAGTGGCTTGTTGATGATTCGTTTTAGTAGGCTTGATAGGCGTTATATTTCGGATGTATTTCGAGATAATCGCACCAAGTACTAAAATTTCGGAAGTTAAAACGTTTGTCGGTAGTAGTAACCCAGGGAGATGTTGATTTCCTGAGTAATTGAAATTTAGTTTTATGGCCGTCGATGGCAACAAAACACGCTAAAGGCTCGAAGGTCTCATTTTTTATTTTTACTTGAGTAAAGCCATTAGCTGACTCGCCAAAAGTAATGGTAACTCGCGGCAAAGCCATGCTCAAAGGGCTAATAATAATTAAAGCAGTACAAAAATATTTTGTGATTTTCATATATTAACTTTTTGTTTTAAAAAATATTTAACTCATTATTAAGCTTATACAGTTTGAGAAAATTAAAATTATCTTGAGATAATTTTAATTATACCATTGAAAGCGCTGCTGGGTGTCTCCATAACTAATACCATCAACAAAAAAGTGTCAAAAACGATAACGATTAAAAGACGCAGTAAAAAGAGATATTATTAATGGCTAACATTACCCCAATCAGAAAAGAAACTCATCAGAACATTAAAATTGCAGCTCAACGTGATTTATCACATGTTGCAAATCAGCACATAGCACCAATTACAGCTCCAGAGTATTCACAAGCAGCTACTAGCTACCCAGTGGTTATCGTGAAAGATCAAGGCACAGAACGTTACCGTAGTGTGGTCATGTTGGGTTTAGAAGCCGGCGAAAACCTATATCATAAAGAAGGTTCTTGGAATGCTGTTTATATTCCACAGAGTATTTCTATGGCGCCGTTTTCTTTAGGTTTAGATCCAGAAAAAGAAAAAACATTAACTGCTTGTGTTGATTTAGACAGTAAATTTGTTGGTGAAGATAAAGAACACGCGTTATTTGACGCGGAAGGTAATGACACTGAATTTAGTAAAGGTGTACAAGATTCATTAGGTCGCTTGTATGACAATGAAGTAATGAACGAGAAATTCATTAAAGAGCTAGTAGATAACGACTTACTATTAGAGCTTGAATTAAATATAAATCTTGCTTCAGGCGAAACTAAAAAGCTTGTTGGTTTATATGGTGTTGACGAAAAGAAAGTTCAAGCATTAAGTGATGAACAAGTACTTGATTTTCATAAACGTGGTTTATTCATCCCAATTCATGCGTTGTTAGGTTCTGCCGGGCAAATTAATCGCTTAGCACAACTACGAAACTTAAGTGAGTCAACGGCTAAAGTAAACGCTATTCGTTTTATGCCAGCGACTGCTGAAGCAGAAGCAGAAAAATAGTATTTAGATGCTTTATATTTGCAGAAAGAGCCATATGGCTCTTTTTTTATATGCAAGACGCGTGGTATGTCGCGATTATCTAGCTGTAAAAACGCAAAAGTAATATATTTAGCCTTTTAGACTTTATAACCAAAGTACTTCGAGATGAGTAAGCCTAGATCTTGATGTGGCTTGGCGATATGTTTATTATCTAAAGTAATTGATACAGACTAAGTGTCTTAAGTGATGGAACAGATAAAAAACATTGACACCATCTTGGCAAAACTGAAAGATCAGGGTGCCATGACATCAGGTGCATTAGCAAAAGTGTTAAAGATGACAAGTATGGGTGCCAGGCAACATTTATTGCGCTTAGAGCAAAAGCATTTAGTGAGTCATTTTTTGCAAAAAGCTACCGTTGGTCGCCCTAAAAAAATGTGGCAACTGACTGAGTCGGGTCATAAACGATTTCCTGACCGACATGCCGATCTAACGTTACAGTTAATTGACTCGGTGAGTGATGTCTTTGGTGAGCAAGGACTAGAAAAATTGATCGTTGCTCGTGAACAACAAATGTTGGAAAAGTACGGCTCAAGGTTAAAAAATTGTATAAGTTTCATCAGTAAAGTTGAAGCCTTAGCGCTTATGCGCTCTGAAGAAGGTTATATGGCGAGCGTTGAGAAAACCTCGGTTGATGAGTGTTTGCTGATCGAAAGTCACTGCCCTATTTGCGCAGCGGCAACGCAATGCCAAAGTTTTTGTCGTTCGGAGTTAGCTATTTTTCAACAATGTTTTGGCGAGCAATATACTGTCGAGCGTAGCGAATATTTACTAACAGGTGATCGACGTTGTGCTTATAAAATTACAGCTATCAACAATTTAGTTGTATGAATTTCAGTGAATATAAATTAAACGTCTGCTAGGATGATTTTGACTGAAGACGTTTAATTGATGTAGGGTTAGGGATTTATACCGTATGACCGAGTTAAAAAAATTACCAAGTGATATTGAAGAAAACATTCAAAACTTAGCGGGCGATATTTATCTACAAATAGAAGATAAAATTACCGCTCTTTTGACTAGTTACGGCGATAATATTCAAGTTACTCCAGAAACCATTACTCAGCATCCCCTTTACATAGAGCTTAAAGAGCAACAGCAATCCCACCAGCAGCAGGAAAGTGAAAGTAACGCAGTACATAATGCTGAACTGACGGCTTTAAAAGCAGAAAAAGCAAAGCAAGAAGAAAAATTAGTCCAGCTACAGGAAGATTTAAGCAATGCCACAAAACTTAATAGTGCAAAACTAACTGATTCAGAACAAATTCTAAAAGACAAACTCGCTGAAAACTCACAGTTGAATAAGCAAGTGGCGACACTGAGTAAAGAAAACACTGAGCAAAAACAGCAATTAAAAGAAATCGGTTTTGAAACAGAAAGTTCGACTAAGCAACTGAAAAAATTAGAAAAAGAACACGAATCTTTAGAGAAAAATGATAAGGCAAAAGCCGCAACTCTAGCCGTTCAAAACCAAAAATATTCAGAATTACAGCTTACCTTTGAACAAGTGTCGAGCGAACTTGAGTATTTAAAAGCGGAGCAAGAACATAAGCTCTTATCAAGTCATAAGCAGTTAAGTCATGAACAGCACCAAGCTGTGCAATTAAATGAACAAATGACGGCTCTACAAAAATCCCTTGAAAACAAGCAAGCGACTTTGACTCAGCAACAAGAAACCATCACCAGTAAAAACCATGAAAATAAAGACCTAACAACAAAAATTAAAAACTTAGAGCAGACTATTGACGAACTAAAACAAAATGAACAAACGGCTCAAAAGCAATATGAAACTCAAAAGCAGCAAATCAACAGCAAGTGGCAAAATGAACAAGAAAGAAATACCAAAGAGTTAAAGAAAGCAGCAGATGAAAACGAAAAAACGCTTAAACAGCTGCATGATATTGAACGCAGTAAACAAGCACTTGAAAGTAAGCTTGTGAAGGCAAATGATGAACTAGCCGCGGTAAACAAGCAACAGTTACAGGGCCTTGATAAGGTTAAGTTGCTTGAGTCACAAGTACAAAAAGAGCAGGCCGTGGCAGCCAAACTTAGCGAAGCGAAAATTCGCTTAGAAGAGTCAATGGCGCAAGCAGAGCAAGAATACAGTAAAGTTAATGTGCAGCGCGCCCAGCAAAACACTGAATTGACAAAACAACTAGCGAAAATTGTCATTGAACATAAAGACGCCCAGCAAACCATTACAAACTTAGAACAGAAACATCTAGCGCAAGTAGAAAAAGCTAAAAACGAAACAGTGAAGCTTGAAAAAATCATCACGCAACATCAGCAAGTGGTTACTGATAAAAATACCGTGTTCACTGAGCTTAAACAACAAGCGGATAAAACGGCAGCAGAGTTATCTAAGCAGCTAAGTAGCCAAGTCGAGTTACTAACAGCTGAGTCAACTAAACTCACCGCGCTACAGCAGTTGCATGACAAAACGCTAGTCAGTATAGAGAAAATTGAACAGGAGTTGAGCGAAAAACAGCAACAATTGACTACTGCGCAAACTGAGTTAACAGCAGATAGAACCGCAACGGCGAAAAATAGGCTTTTACAGCAAGAAAATAAGCAGAAACAAGAGTTGGAATATAACAAAGCTCGCGAAACAATAAAATATTTACGTGATGAAAATAGTGAGTTAAACGCTAAACTTGAGCAACAAGTCAACGAGCTTGAAGATAAGTTGACCGAGTATCGCTTACGCTTTGAATATGCACAAAAACAGTTAACAAAACTGAGTAAATAAGCTGCTAATATCAACCGAATCCTTTTATACTAGAGCTCTATTTTTTATCATTGAGAATGAGATTATACGTGGCAATTGAACTACCTTTTAAAAAATTAAGCCAGTGGCAACAAGTGGCTTTTTGTGCCGCACTACTTGAGCGCATGCTACCTAACTATCAAATGTTTGCCGAACATGTTGAGTTTGGTGATTTCAAGGTCTTGAGAAATCAACTTGATCTTATTTGGCAATGGCTTGATAAAGCTAACCGATGCAAAATTAACTATGATGCACAAATTGCTAAACTTGAAGAGCAAGTACCGGATCCTGATGCCTTTGATTTTTTAGGTGTATTTCCTGCCCTTGATGCTGCCATGGCATTAATGTCGTTATTTCAAGCCATGCAAGACCCAGAAAGTGATGGTTTTATTAGCGTCAGTAAATTGTCCGAAAATAGTGTGAGTTACTATGTTGAATTGAGCTTAGCGCAGCAAATTGATGAAATAACGCCTGAAGAAGAGGAAATAGTGATCTCACCAGAGCAAATTGCTCAACATCCGCTAATGCAATGGGAAATTGCCACGCAAAACGAACTCTTTGATGTTTTATCGACGGCGAGTGAAAACAAGACCAGCTGCTTGCAGGCAAAAGCTATGGTGCTAGAAGAAGGCTTATCCAATCTAGGCATAGAAATTAACGCTTAATCGCAAGTGGATTAATTTTTGGTTCATTTTCTCGGATGAAAAAGTAGCGCACTTAATTAACCACATTACCAGGGAGTTTGAAGTACTGCTTTAATCGGTAATAATACCATACAGTGTTGCATCAGTATTGCTAAAGGTCAGTAGGTTATCGTCACCCACCATGCCAGCGACCATTTTAACTCGCATATCGGTTGATGATGCCCCTTGAATATAGTCTGCTACTTTTTGAAAGAACATCTGTGGTGCAATAGCAAAGCCGTCATTGTTATAAGAAATCCCGGCATTAAGTTGGTAGGCCGTTTCAACGGCTAAGTTGATATTACCCACGTAGGCTTTACCGTCGGCTAAGCCCCCAGTTACTTGCATCGGTAGCCATAAATAACGTTCTTGATAGTTTCCTTTGTTTAATAACAATGACGGCGTTTAACGCTAATGTGTTAGTCCATTGATATTCGCTGTTCAATACCAGATCAAAAGTTGTATCTGACAGCGCTCTAACGATATTATTGAATTCGTCGCGTAAGGCTTTGATATTAGGATTTATCATCGCCATAGAGTGAGATTTTTCTTTTGCACCAGGTACTTTTTTAAGCCAATCGGCCACATCCGGCATGACTAAATTACCCTCAGCGAATGCGGTATTTGATTGGCTTAACTTGGGTGCTGCAATGGTAATAACTTCGATATTATTTTTTGCCAGCGCATCAGCGAAAGCACTGGTGGTTGTCACTGAAAAAATAATGGCAAGGCTTTGGGGGACTTTAGAGATTTTCATGATGATATCCTGAGAACTAAGCCATATTGGCTAACAGGACAATTTTTACTGATGTATCGACAAAAAACAAAAGGAGTTAACCAGAGTGCGGCATTATGTCACCGCCTGGTTTGATGTCGTTCAAGCCATTTGGTAAAGGCAAACTCAGCATTGATGATGCTGAGTTTTTTTAAAAAACTTATTTTAAATAGGTATAACCCAGTAAACAGTCGTCGTAAAAATCGATCAACTGCACTCCTTCGCGTGGTTTTATTTTACCCAGTGCGATTTGCTTATCAATTTCTTTTTTTACCACTTGTGCCATTATCGCCGGTGTATATTGCATGGTCGATAAGACATTTTCTACCGATGAGCCATTGACCACTTCTTCAATGTAAAAATCCTTAGGATCATCATCATAACTGACAATATGCACTTCGTTTAAGCGTCCGAAAAGATTATGCATATCGCCCATAACATCTTGATAGGCACCCGTTAAAAAGATACTGATAAAATAGTCTTCGTCAGCATTTAACTGGTGTAACGGTAAGTGTTTGGCAACATCATCATCACCAATGAATTTGTCGATTTTACCGTCACTATCACAGGTTATATCCACTAAACTACAGAGTTTAGTCGGCTTTTCATTTAAACGGGATATCGGCATAATCGGTAATACTTGGTCAATGGCCCAAGAATCAACGGCAGATTGAAACACTGAAAAGTTAGCCAGATATTGTGAAGACAGCATTTCTGGAATCGCTTCAAGTTCTTCGGGTATAAAGTCACTGTGCTCTAATTGTCGTTCAATGGTATTTAGGATGCGCCAATATAGGGTTTCAACTTTAGCGAGTTCATCTAAGCTGAATATACTTAATTTAAAGGCCTGCATTGCCTGTGATTTTAACTGCCCGGCATCATGATAAATTTCTTGATAACTACTGATTTTATCCACTTTGCTGAATTCGGTTTCTAGTGCCCTCATATTAGTGACTATAATATGTTCATCTGCAGATTCGTCAGTTACATACTCAGTTCCGCTTGGGTGTATTTCGCCAATAACCTTAGTTATTACACAAGAGTGGTGTGCCGTTATGGCTCGGCCACTCTCGCTAACTAAGTTAGGGTGTGGAACATTTTCAAGGTCACAATTTTGTTTAAAGCCATAAACAATATCAGCGACATATTCAGACAAATTATAATTACATGAAGAATCATTAGTTGACTGAGAACCATCATAGTCAACGGCAAGCCCGCCACCAACATCGATATACTCGAGCGGCACACCTTGTTTTACTAATTTGCTATAGATTAATGAAGCCTCTTGTACCGCTTCTTTAATAGCCCTGATATCAGTAAGTTGGCTGCCAATATGAAAATGTAAGAGTTTAACGCAATCGATAAACCCTTCGGCTTTGAGTAAACTAATCGCATTTAATATTTCGGTGATACTGAGACCGAATTTTGCCCGTTCTCCACTAGAGTGTTCCCATTTACCCCGGCCTTTCGCCATCATTTTAACGCGAATACCAATGATCGGTTTGACGTTTAGCTCTTTAGCTAAGGTAATAAGCGTGGTGAGTTCACTAAATTTTTCAATGACGATAATAATATTTCGATCGATTTTCAGCCCGAGCAACGCTAAGCGTAAATACTCTTCGTCTTTATAGCCATTGAGAATAGTAAGTGAATCTTTATTAGTGTTGTAGGCTAATGCGGCGATTAACTCAGGTTTTGAGCCGGCCTCTAAACCATAATTAAATTCACTACCTGCATTGACAATTTCTTCAATCACTTCGCGCATTTGATTAACTTTTACCGGGAAAACACCGAAGTACTGTGCTTGATATCCAGCTTCTGCAATAGTCTGGCGAAAGGTTTTATTTAATAGTTCAACTTGCGAGCGTAAAATATCATGGAAGCGGACAACCGCAGGAAATTGAATACCTGCACTTTGCATTTCTTCTACGACTTCACGTAGGTTAATTTTTAAGTTCGGTTGATCATAGCGTGGAATAACATTGATATCACCACTTTCGCCAATATCAAAATAGCCGTTGCCCCAGCGCTTAATACGATAGGTGTTTTTTGCGTCTTCGATTGACCAAGAGTTAGCTGTGCTTTTCAATTTTAAATCCTACTTACTATGCATGCAAAGAATGAGTTCACGAACAACCTTGGCAGCAAAAACATCACTGTTGCCTGTGCTATCTATTTTGGGCGAAAGTTCTACGACATCGCAGCCGACCAAGTTTTTATTGCGTAATATTTTGCATAAACTAACGAATGAATGAAAATCTTCACCGCCGGGCTCTGGTGTGCCGGTACCGGGGAAAAAACTCGGATCAAAGTAGTCGAGATCTAGGGTTAAATATATCGGTTTTTTATCATTAATATCAACAATACTTTGTAAAAATTCTGACCGAGAATTTTTTAAAGTTTTATGCGCTTGCATCCATTGGTATTCTGCTTTTGTACCAGAGCGAATACCGTATTGAATAAGCCTATGGTCTGGACCAAAGTGGTCGGTTACCCGGCGAATTATAGCGGCATGGGAGTGATGAAAACCCAGATAGCCATCGCGTAAATCAGCATGGGCATCCAAATGCACTAAGGTCAGGTCGCTAAATTGTGTTAAATAAGTGGTAATTGGCGCATAAGATATGGAATGCTCACCGCCAAGTGTTAAGACCTTAATATTATTGCTAACTAAGTCCAGCGCACCAAATAGCTTAATAAAGTCATCGGTTGCCGTTTGCCATTGTTGCTCAATGTTTTTATGTTCATCATCACTTGACGTAATTTTTGTTGATAAATTACCTAAATCGTAAAATACGACATCGTCCAAGTCGGCATCTAGGTAAGGCGAATATGATTCAATACCATCTGAGACTTCACGTAAAGCATTAGGACCGTCTTTGGTACCTTTTCGAAAGCAAGCGGTGCCATCGAATTCAAAACCAATTAAATGAATACTATTACTCAATATTTTGTCAGTTAACTGTGCGCACTCGAATACAGTTTCGGCGGTGTTTAAACTGATATTAATATCAGCCACTTTAGCTTGAGTAAGTACAGCATTGCTTAGGTTAGTCACTGGGTTTTTCCCTTGAATAGCGGCCAATAATAAAAAA
>TARA_R110000737_G_scaffold112703_2_pt1 | contig 35999 bp, 14 predicted proteins | sample TARA_R110000737 | Tara Oceans TARA_R110000737 (sample SAMEA4398027) | marine metagenome | biome: Polar Biome; feature: [SRF] surface water layer (ENVO:00010504); material: water (ENVO:00002006), including particulate matter (ENVO:01000060) such as... | depth 5 m | reverse complement strand
ATAAATGATCAAACAGAAGACACTGTTGATGATTTGATTGGATATTTGTTATTACTTAAAATGGCGATGGAGAAGAAATGACAGATAATATAGTAGTAATATGGCCATAACAAAAGGGGGTTAATACCCCCTTTTAACTTCCCCCCTTTTTCTCTGATATAGCTGCTTATTTTACAATTTTATCTTGTGGATATATTTCTGCCATTTGCACAATACCGTGTAACCCTGGTACAAACTTCCAAGTATAGTATCCTGCAGGTGTTCTATCTCTTGGACTATCTTCTCCAAAAAACGTATCTCTTAACTCATCTAAAGAATTACTTGTAAATTTTAATCCATTTTGAGCTAAAGATAATAAAGGAATACCTGAAGATCTAGGACCCGCAAGCTCTCTAGGATCTGCAAAAACTGCAACTTCTCTATAAATCCTATTAATAATTCCAGACATTTTTCTTCCTACCCAACTTTGATGTAAATCCTTAGTACCATCATCATCCCAATCACCTCCCATTGCCATCATTAAAGCTAATAGCGCTAACACGGCACGTAACTCTGTTAAAGCACCCCGGATATTAGCACGTTTCATTTCCACAAAATTGTCGTATGCTTTGTCTTTTTCTGCTTTATTCTCAAAATTAAACTCTGGATTGTCTTGCTGCTCTACTAGAAATTTCTCAAACTCTAACTGGGCTTTACTCTCTTTAACTTTATACTGGTTACTAAGTCCAAACGTTAGTATATCAACAGCAATGTTACCTACATCTTTAAGAACAGCTGTAGTATAATCATGCATAGCAAGCTCAGTATCTAGAACACGCCCAAAAGTATCAAAAGACTTACCTGGACCTACATTTTTCCATAAAGAACCCCAAGTACCTTGATCAAAGTTTTCCATTACATAGTCATAACGTAGTTTTCCAAATCTTTCAAAAGCTAAACCAGGTAACCAAGAACGATAATGTATAAACATTCTATTTATTAACTTAGTTTGAGAGTTAAACGAATCTTCTTTAGGTACTGCTCCTTTAACTTTAGACCCTATTCTTTGTACTTTTTGTTTAAAGCTTATCCAATTATTGTTGTCATTCTCTAAATTTTGGATACCCTCTATCTTAGCATTATATCTCTCACCTACTCCTGTAGTTGAGTATTTTTCATTTTCTGAGTACTCTATTGACTCCCATAAGGATTTAGTTCCTTCAGGTAAATCTTTTAGTAGTTCTAATTTACCAGTTTCTGAGTCTATACCATAATTCATTGCCATAGCACCTGCAATAATACTATCTAGAGTTCTATCTGCTCTAGCTAAAAACTCAAACCATCTATCACTTGTTATAAACTTATCCTTAACATTAGATGATAATAAGTTTCCTCTTCTAGAACTCATATCTTCTAGAGTAATTTCAAAGTACTCAAATACAGCTCTAAGTTTAGGATTTTTACCAAAATATGCCGCCTGTGCTGCACGTAAATTCTTTTTAGTTATATATGTACCTTTAGAAGCTTGTATCTCTAATCCAACAAATCCTGAACCTAGCGCCCCAATAGCTACCGGGCCTTTTAAACCTAAGTTAGAAATTGTATGAAAGTTTTTCAAGGCTAGTACAGATTTGTTAGTACTAATTCCACTTTCTGACACACTGTCTTTAGTAGTTAAGCTTCTTCCAAAAAATTCAGCATTTATAAACTCTGTTATAGTATCTGTATTAGTTTTATTTAATATTTTTATAGAGTCTCCTAACAAGTTAGTAGCTATACTACCTGTTTTATCTTCTTTAAGTTCTTTAATACCATTTTCCATAGTGTATAAAGTTTCCATCATTATCATAGTAGGAGCTGCTTCGCTTAAGTATTGGAACATATAAGCTGCTTTCCCTAGTAAATATAAACTTTTACCAAGCTCTCTACTTTTTAAAGATACATCTCTTACTTTATTCCCATTTTCATCTGTTCTAGATAACTCTGCTAATCCATATCTAGGTATATGTCTTAAGAAATTACCATCCATGTCTTCTACTCCAAATTGTACATCATGCTCATTTACTTGAAACATATCTATAAAAGATTGCTTCATTCCTCCCATGGTCCAGTCTCCTTCTAACATCTGATCAACCATATCTTTTTGTACATTAGCAATAAAGTTATATCCTTTATCTGCTCCCATAAGCCTTAAGAATTCAGTTGTTCTTTTAACGTGGAATTCATAAAAATCTTTAAGTTCTGGAGTTTCCATAATTTCCATGTACTCAGTAGATAGATACTTATTTAGTTTATTTGCATTTTTTGTTACTTTAATAAAAGGATTTGAAGGATTCAACCATGCTGTATCATTTTTAGGATCAAATCTCTTTTCCCATCTAACTAATCTTTTATTAGCTTCTTGCAAAGGAACATTATCTTCTCTTAATAATTTAACTTGATTAGATTTCCATTTTTTATATTCTTTTTTATATAAAGCAGTATCTATTTCGTAGTACTCTTTAAGCCATTTAATGTCTTGCTCTTCATATGCAGTTCTTCTGTCATCTTTAAACTTGTCATTAAATTTAGCCCATAAATTCATTGTTTTAGGATTAATCAGTTTATCATATATCTGAGCTCCTGTTCCAAACTTGTCTTCTAATGCTTTAACTTTTTCTTCTATTTCATTAGCAAGTTCTTTTTCAACTCTTACTAAATTAGCTTCAATAGCAGATTTAGTTTTATGTATCATTCTTAATGCAGGGTGTGATTGATTAGATCTACTTACCCAGTCCCCGGTCAGCTTACCAATACTTCTATTAAAAGTATCTATACCTTTTATACCTTCTTTATTAGTAGCATCTACTAATCTTTCCATCATTTTTTCTTTGATGCTGTTGCTTCCTAATAATGCTCTGTCAATTAAATCTTTTGTTTCTTTTAGTGCAGATTGTAAATTAGTTTTTCTAGTCCCTTTTGGTAATAAATCAATAACTTCATCTAATGTAGTATAATTTCTAAAATGTACAAGATCTCTATATGCATTATTTAAATCCTCGTTAGTCATGTACTTAGGATTAAAGCTACCATCTGTTAGTGTTTCTTTATCTTCTTTTAAGGCTTCTATTGTTTGTTTAGCTGTTTTGAATGCCTCAGTAACTGCAGCTTCAGCAGATAAATCTATTCTTAAATCTCTAATGATTCTTCTAGAAGAATTAACTTTTGCCTGGATACGCTTCTTTTCAGCATATGTAGCTTTTTTCTGATCATTAAGTAGTAGTAACAGTCGTCTTTCTTCTGCTTCTATAAGATCATCAACTTTTTCAACTCCTGTTTTTTCAAGAGCTAGTGGTAACTGCTTAATATAAGGACTGTCTCCAGTTTCAAACTGTATGTCTTGTACTTGATTAAGAGGAACTCCTTCTTTACTTTTCTTATATTGTACTAGTATAGGTAATACTCTGGATCTACGTACTTCTGTTACTCCATACTGGTCTAGTAAAGTTTTTTTATACTGAGCCATTTGTAAATTATAAGTCTCTTCAGAATCTAACCATAAATCTTTAGCTAATATAACTCTTCCATTACTGTCTAATCTTGCTCCTGCTCTGTCTAGCCTAGGTATTTTAGATTTATAGTCATATATTAATGCAGATCCATCGCTAAAAAATGCAACAAGGTCTAATGTACCACCCGCATCAGTAGCTTTATTGATAACCATCAATTCAGTTTTTATCTGTACAGCTCCTTTAGTCTTGTTTACTTTATTAATATTAGATTGGATACCTTTTATCTCATTTACTATATACTTAGCATATTCATTTACTTTTTTAAAGTGTATTCCATACTCAGTATATTTACTTTGTAGTGCAGCTGGTGTAATCTTAGACTCTCCTGTGTGATAGTTAACTAGTTCTTCCATCAATCCGTGTATTCTATCACCTGCATCAGTTCTAAACTTACCCATCAACTTAAAGTATGCTTCTTGCTCTTCTGAGTATCCGTAAAATTCTCTACTATTCTTTTTATACAATCTAGAAGAGGCATCAGACATACGATTCTCTATTATTTCTCCAGTCTCTATATTAAAATATCTTCTTATTTTTAGTGCTGCATTTTCTGATAGAAATTCCCAATTAGGATTTCCTTCTACATCAACATCCATTTGATCATACTTATCTTGATCTAGCATCACTCTTTCAAATGGTGTAAGTTCTGGATCTTGTGCTTCAAAGAATTCTGCATCAGGTAACATAATAATATTAGGATCTGTATTCATAACATCTTGTAATCTGCTAGCAAGAGTAAGTTCTGCAGACTGCACGAAAGGATTTGACCCCTTACCTAACAATTTACTAAGCATGTTCATTACTTTGTCCCACCATCTTTGTAATCTCGATATTTTCTCTGGACTCTGCTCTACAAAATCAGACTGTATATCATTTCCAAGAATATGCTTAGATATAATTTTACCTATAGCTTCACGTTTAAGCATGTCTATATCTCCCTCATACTGTTTAAAGTAAAAGTTATCTTTATCTAACATCTCTTTGTACTCACTATAATTTTCTATAAGATTATACATAGATGTATACAAAGGATTTACATCTGCTCTTAGTAATTCAACTGTAAAATGTGCTGCCTCTTCAGCGAGCGTGTCTACGCCTGTCCCATTTGCTACGTTTATAATACGCTGTAGCATTTTGGCTTGACCTTTAACACTTAACTTATTATTATTTTTATCGTGTATATTTTCTACAGTATTTACAGTTACATTTATGTTATTCAAGAAATTCTCTATAGTCTCTTTTAAAAGATCTTTCTTGTGCATGTGATTTAACTGCTTAACTTTATCTGCATACATACCAGGTTCTATAGCTGCAGCCTGGACCATTTGCATTGCTTTAGTATTAGTAAATGGATTAGGTTCTCCTTGTTCGTTTAAAGGAGCAAATCCTAAAGCGCCATCTTCATTTTGCTGTACTATATCTAAATATACTGCATAAGAAGCTTCTTTGTTTTCTACTATAGAATCTATTATAGAGAACAAACTAGATGGCTTTCCGTTATTTAGAAATACATTTGTTATTTCTCCTCTTTTATTTCTTATTAAATTACATGCCATATTAACACTCGTTATTTTTAAATTTTGATTTTATACTATTCAGACTCTGTGTAACAGGAGCTTTAGACTCATCAATTTTACTAGCTACTTCCGAAGGTGTAACTCTTAATATTGTTGCATCAAAAAACTGTATTCTAGCATTCTTCTTCATAAAAGCAGAGTGACGTGGATCTTTAGCAAACTCAGCCCAATTTTTATATCCTAGATTACTTGCAATATGCATTTGTAAATCTGCTTTATTAGCAACGCCAAATTTAATGTAATTAAAACTAGTATACAAATCTTTAAGAGTTGAATGAAAAAGTCTCTCTACAGATATATCTACTCCTGGAGATGTGGTAATAACACCATCAGCTACCATATTTTTATTTTGCAAGTTCATTGGAAAAGTTAACCAATTTTGCTTTTTTTCTAAAATTTTATTTAAGTATTTTGTAGGAATATTAACTTTCTGTCTACCAAAAGGATAGTTATTAGCTTCTACTATAGAAGTTTTATCTGTTCCTATTTCTTTTAAATGTCCTAAAACACCTTTTTTATTTATCATAGAATATTGAGCAACTCCTGACTCAGCGTCAAAACTTAGTCTTTTAAAAGTAGCAGAAAAATATCTATTCTCTGGTCCAACTACTCCTTTACGATCAGTAACATCTCTTACGCTTCTTATAGTAACTATTTCGTCTTTAAATTCTTTAGTATCAAATAACTTACTTTTAAATCTAGAGTTTTTATCAAATATTTGTCTAACAATCCTAGGATTATCCCAAGAGTTAGATAACCAATCATCATACATTTGTTTTGCTACTCCTGTATTTATATATTCATTTCCTTTAGCAGCTTTATGTATAGAATCATGTACTTTTTGTATCATAGGAGTAGTTTTTTCTAACACAACCGCACCGGGTAACACGTGGAAGAAAGAACTAGGATGAAAATCGGTCCCTGATTTAATTAAACTGTAGTCCATAATATCTTCAGCTAGCTTTTGTGCTTCTCCACCCATGTGGAATAGTTCGTACCAAGCATCTGCTAAATCTTGTGTTTCATCAGAACTGTATTTTTTAGAGTTAAGCTGTAATTTATCTACAGAAAAATCCATATTTACATCACTTTCAAATTCTTGTAGTATAGGTAATAAATCTCTAATTAAAATATTATCCGAATATTTATCTTTAGCTCTAGATAATCTTCTAGGTAAACTATCAGCTCCCTGGAATAATTCTGCATATCTATCGTTCAATTGAGTCTGTTCTATTCCTCTTCTTGTTTGCCATGCCCAAGATGTTATATAATTATCAAATGATTTCAATCTATATAAGATTTCATCTTGAGACACTGAATCTTTAATCATGTTTTGCACCATTAGTCCCATTTGTGTTTTAATTGGGTTAGTTTCTATTTCACCACTTGTAAACACAATGTTTTCTTTTAAATCTGTTTGTTTAAACAGTTGAGGACTTTGATCATAAATCATTTTTAAACTTCTTAAGAACGGAGTTGTTTGTAGCTCTTGTCCTAGTCCTGACATCGCTTCTCTTAATCCTGTTTTCGCATCTAAATTATTAAATATACCTTCTTCTAATAAATAAGATTCTAAACCTTGTAAATATATTAAATTATATCCATTTTGTAATTTAGATGTATCATAAGTAGCTAATTGCTGAGCCTTCCTAACATATTCAGCATACTTTTTATATTTTAAAAAGTCTTCAAAGATTTGTGCTTGTAGTTGTTTTTGACCACCTTCCATATCACGTAAATTTGTTACTAACATACTAGTTTGTGATCTTTCTGCCTTACCATTCACAATGTCTTGTTTGTCTAACATCTCTTCGTTAAAAGCTGCTCCACCTTTAGCTTGTCCAACTAATTTTCTAATACTACTGACTACTGCTTTTTCTGATAGTTTAATGCCATATACACTTTGTTCATTAGACACAGATTGTAAGTTCTTCATTCTATAGTACTCATGTATTATAGGTTGTGCCATAAACTTAAGAACTGTAGGTAAAGGAACTCCTGCTCTAATTAATAACATGTGTACACCAGCACCTGCTTGACCTGCGTTTACATACATAGCAAAAGGATCTTTCTCCCCATCCACATAAGCAGATATATACTGTTGCATTGCAAAGTTAATAAACTGCCCATCAGTATCATATACTTTTCCTAATTGTATAGGTTGATTTTCTAGCCCTTCAAAGTTTAAAAGTATTTGCTCTCCTTTAGTATCTTTGATTAATATATCTGGTCTAGTTTCCATGTTAAAAGCAAATCCAGAACGTTGTGATTTAGCTAAATCTGTTAAACTTGTAGCAACAACACCTGTACCACCTAGTGTTTGATGCATCTGATAAGATGTTTCTATTAGATTATCAATTGAAAGTACATCTAATAAGTTTTTCTTTTCTGTAGTAGTTCCTTGTATACCTGCTCCTACTTGCGCATCGTGTATTTCATGTGCAATATCTTTTAATGTAAAAGATCCTACTGGAGATATTAACTGAGGAAAACTTAACTCATGTCTAAGTACATTTTTCATACTATCTAATAACATGTTTTGTACTACATCACCGGGCTGTTTAAATGCATCTGGCAGATTGTCAAAGCCTAATTCATATAGATTGTTTGCTAATTCTTCTGTTGCAGCCTTTTCAAATAGTTTTAAATATCCAGTTGCTCCTTCTATATCTGTTCCATATAATTTTATTACAGCTGCTTTAAAAGAAGCACTGTCTCTTTGAGATAATTCATATGGAGTTGTTACAGGTTTAACTACATCTACAGTACCATCTTCTAATCTCTCAACATGTGGTAAGTATATTGTTAATTTATCAATATCGTAATCGGCACCTGATTTAGCAACCATTTCATGTGGTACTACAATAGTAGGTCCCATATGTGGCTCTAAGAATCCTGCTATTTTAATAAATTCTACAGAATTAAGTCCTTCTGTTGGGATACGGAAACCAATAATTTCTTTAGCTTTCTCTGTAAAGTCATTAATATCAATAGCTAACCCAAATTCTGCTTTTAAATGATGTGGTAAATATACTTCCATAGCTTTAACAGTTTTACCATCTTTTTCAAACTCATAGAACTTCAATGGTCTGTATCCTGGAATATCTAGCTGAGCGTCAGTAGCAGCTTTAACTGTAAAGCCTACATCAGCCTGTAGAGTATTCATATTACCATTAATCTTTCTAGCTATAACTGTGTTAGTTACAATACTATATAATAAATCATCTATCTTTTGCTTATTAGCTAATAGGTTTGTATATGATAATTCACTATCAAATAACAAATTAATAGAATCTTTCATATGTTCAGGAAGATCCCTCTTATTCATCTCACTAGCAATTGCTTGCTTCATACGTGGTTTACTGTCTTTACCAGCTACAAATCCTTCAGCAGTTTTTGTAAACCCTAACTTATCTGCTAATTTAATAATGTCTTTATCAATCATTGCTGTATGAATGTTTTGATATGTAGACTCTAATTTTACAAACTCTTCAGAATATTGATTTTTATTTAAAAACCCTTGCTCAAAAACATTCATAAATAACATTGTAGCAGACTGTGTACCTATTCTAACATTACTTTTATTTTCAGAAGGGTCTAACTGTATACCAAAGTACTCTAAAGAAAACTCTTGTATGTAATTAATATCATCTGATAAAGGTATTGCAGCTCCTGTTTCAGGATCTATCATAGGTTCAAACGCATTTTTAGAATTTTGTTTAGCTCCTACTTTAGTTGCAGATTCAAATACCATATAGTCAATATCATTTTTAATCATATCGTTATATATGTCATCTAAAACTGTAGCTTGTCCTTTAAACGATACAAGTTTAGATAGATTAGGATGAACAGGAAACAATGCAAATTTATTAAACATTTTTACACTCATTCCCCCAACCTTATTATCTGCAAATACTTGTGGTTTTAAAGGAGGAAAAGAAACAACCTCATTAGGGTTAAGTTCTACTCCTTGTACTATTTTTTGATAAGCTCTTTCATGTTTATTAGACCAGTTGTCAGTCATAATCAAAGTTGATCTGTAAAAGTCAAAAGAAACATATCCTCCACCATCAAAAACATCCATGTTTCCAAAAGCCTCTTCTACTGCATCAACAACATCAAGTCTTCCCATTTGTTTTAATCTATTTACATATGTAGGAAGCATTTCAGACTCTTTAGTATACTCTTTTCTAGTTACCATTCTAACAATATCTCTATGCTTATGATTAGTTGGTATTCCTTCAGTAGATATAGATCCGCTAGGATACTGTCTGTTTAATGCATCTAATATAGCTGCATTGTACATAGGGTATACTTTAGATCCTACCATACCAGACGTACGTTTAAATATATCTTTATATAATGCAGGATGTCCTAAAAATAATCTAGTTTGCTCTATCATACCAATAAGCTGATTGTCTGCTATCATTTTTGATAAACTTTCTATAACAGACACACTAATATTACCGTTTTTTGTAGTTGCTTTTACTTTTAGTTTCTCTGGTAATGCTTCATAAGCACTTTGTATATACACGTCATCAATAGCCGTGTTATTGTAATTATTATTTTTTCCTTTACTTACTAATCCGTATTTTTTAAGTAAATCTAAAGCTTCTCTTCTTCTTTGTAAAAGTATAGCTGCAATTTCTTTTTGTACTGGCTCAGATTCAATAAACTTATTAAGCTTTTTAGTTTCTTGGTCAAGAATTTCTGCGTTTATAAAAGCTTTAGATCCAGTTAGAATAGTAGGAAAGATAGAAGAGTCATTAAAGAATTGTAACTGCATACCAGTATTTCTTAACTCTGGTATTTGTTGTAACGCAGGAGTTCTTCTTATTTTATTTGCAGTAAGTATCTCTGCTTTTAAAAGATCTGTAAGGTAATTTGTCATACCTTCTTCTGTCCTTGGTTTATTTTCTCCTATCTTAATTGCTCTAACAGTTTTTTTATTTCCTGTTTGTATTAAAGGAACATATCCATCTAAGATAGATGTAATATGTACTCCTGCTAAATTAGCTTTAGTAGTTTTAGATATGTCAAATCCTTTACCTGACGTTATATTTTTACCTCCTTCTAAAGTTTTTATTTTAATTATAGGTTCTTCATAAAACAAAGTACCAAACATATAAGGTGAATTATCCATCAACTCTTCAATAAACTCTGGATCTGTATTTAACTTATCAGCTAGTATATTAATGTAATGTTTTCTGTTAATACCAAACACCTGCTGTCCAGAAGGATTAACATGTTGTAAGGTAATAGCTAAAGTACTGTTATCAACTTCTAGTCCTATTAAAGTTTTAAGATTCCCTTCTACTTCTCCTCCAAACACAGAAGATACATCACCTTCATTCTTTATAACATCTCCTACAACCCAATCAGCAATAGTCATAAAATTATTAATTTTACCTTGATCAATACCTTTTAATATTGCATCAACTCCAAAAAATTCAATACCTAAAACTTCTAACAAAGGAAGCATATCATTTACGTCAAGATTACTTGAAGCAAACTCTTTAAATGAAGCAGTTCTATCACCAATTCTAAACTTCTTATTTAAATCTAGGATACGTCTACCATCTGGAAGAGTCTTCCCTAAAGTATTGTTTAGTATATTCTTTTTAAAATTGTAATTCCATCTATTTCTAGTTATTTGCTCCGCTTTTTCTGTATTAGAATCATTAATAAATCTACCTGGATTATCATCCTTGTTTATTTGTTTTCTTGCTAGCAGTGTACCATATTCTTCATTAGAGTTATTTACTACTTTTAGTAAAGCAAACAACATTCTAAGTTTATTTTGACTATAATCATCTTTTGTAACAGATTCTATTCCTTCTAATATACCTAGCCTTTTAAGTAAGATTTTATAAGTTAGATTCTCTGTAGATAGTTCTACAAGTTTTTCATATATTTCATCTATAGAACTTTTGTTTGCTAGATGTTTATACAAAGTAGTTATCACTTCAGAAGAAGAGGCTAGTTGATATGTACCAGATTTGTTTGTTTCTAGTACTGGATTTCCATCTACATTACTAATACTTCTTGGAAGCGTTCCTAGTAGTAACTTAATGCTAGGTTTTACAGTTTTTTTAAGATCTATCTGGTTAGCAGGTTTATATGATAATGAGTCTTTATTAGTATCATTATTGTCTGCGTTCATTTCAGCTATTTGCTCTTCTACATTCTCTGCAGATAGAGTTAATTTAAATTGTTTTAAATAATCTATATTTCTACTTATAAGAGTGCTCCATTCTTCTTTTATAATAGTTTCTAGTGACTCTAATGCGTCTAGCTCACTTTCTAATGTTTGTATTTTTTTAGGATCTGTCTCTAATTCTGATTGTGCAAGTACTGCATTATAAGCTTGATAGTTTTGCTCTAGCAATAAACTACCTACTGTATTTCTTTTGCCATGATCACCAGGAGTTCCATAATATTGAGCTAATGTCATTTCCAGTTGTTCAGGATTATTTGCTAAGTCAAATATCTCTTCTATACCAAAGTCATCTGCCTTATGTATCATATCAAATAATGCTACAGTAATACCACTATTTAAATCTCTCAAAGCTCCAGACGAAACTCTGTATGCACTCATAGATGCTCCTCCTCTACCCTTCAAAGCTTCTGCAATGTCATAAGACACATACTCTTCTACTCCGTGATTAAAGTGCCCTGAATGTATTCTTTCAAACAGTTGTTTAGAAGAACTTATGTTATTAAAAAACTTCAATAAAAAATCAAAGAGTTTTTGAATTAATGATTTTTCTACCTTAGACCCTATATTATACTGCCCTTCATTTAAAGTATACTGTCTAAATTCCTCAGCTAACCACTCGTCCGCTTCAAGATCTGTAAAGCTTTTTAACTCTTTAACATCTCCTTTGTATGTTCTTTGCTTTCCACTTATAGATCTTACTTCGTTATATAACTCAGATCTTTCTGCCGGACTTAAAAACTTATATGTTATACCGTGAAATGCTTCATGATAAATAGTACCTCGTACAGCTTCACTAGACAATAATATGTTTCCAGTACTAGTAAAATATCCAAAATCTCTATTACGTATTAAACCTTGTACAATATTTACTTTAAATATAGGTTCTCCATTACGGTCTTTAGGTACAAGAGTTTTAAATTTTTCATATTCTTTATCAAAATCCATAAACTCATAATCCTCTTGCATTGCCGCTAAAGTACTAGTGTTCATACTAGCTCCATCTACATCTTCCCCGGTTGTACCCTTTTTAGTTCTTTTCTTTTTTGTTATATCTTTTAAGTCAGTTGTATTACCTTCATTTTTATCTTCTTCTGAAATTTCTAACTTTTCTTGTTTAGTACTACCAATATCTTTTGCTGCTTCTGCTGCATATAAGATTTGTCTAAACGCCATCTGCATATCATTAGTGAAATTCTCTAAAGGTATTTCAGTACCTACTTTGTTACTAAGTTGTACAATCTGGAAGTCTATTGATTGAGCTTCGTGATTAACTAGCTCTACTTCAAATTTTATTTGGGTACCATTAGCAGGTATAGTATAAGTATACTGTTTACCTTCTGTTATACCTGACGGAGCTTTTCCTTCTAAAGGCTTATCAGCCGGATCTAAATTAGGGTCCTCTTCTTCTGTAATTACTAATTTATTTACATCTTGGCGGTTATGTTTAGGTGTAGCACTAGGTTCAGCTAAATCTGAAAATGGTACGTTTCTACTATTAGAATTAAATACTAAATATTGACCTTGAAACTGAGGATTAGCAAATGATTCAGAAGGTTGTTCAGCAGTATATGTATCACTAACCATGTTAACAGTTACTGGTATTTCAAAAACAGTTCTGCTATTACCATCAGTACTTTTACTACCCATTAAAAAATGAGTATAGTTATCCCAAGTTTGCATTTTAACTTCTCCGTTCTCTGCTACTTCATGATATATATATTGTGAGTAACTAGGAGATGGAGCACTAGACTTTAACGCAAGTTTTTCTGCTGTTGTTAACTTAGCTGCAGCATATAAAGCTGCTGTATAAGCGCCTTTAGTTTGACCTTTCTTCTTTTTTATCTTACCTCTAGCTTTTTTAATTTTTTTATTAGCACTCTGCTGAGCTAAAAACCATCCTTGTATTTTTTTACCACTGTCTTCTCTTACTGCTTGATCTCCTAGAGCTACTCCATCTTCTTTATTACCTGCTCTAGCAGTTAAATTTCTAGAGTTAACTTGTACATATAGCTCAGCTAAAAAGTTTTTAAGTTCTCCATGAGACTCAGGGTGTGCTGCTGAATTTTTAAGTTGTGCAAACGTCATAGACTGCCCTCCAAAATATAATGTGTCTCCTTCAGTATAAATACTATACTGATTATTAGTTCTACCTTTAGAATGTTTTCCAAAATAAATAAGATCTGCTAACTGCTTAACAATACTTTTTTCACTGTTAGGAAAAAACTGTGGATTTTCTACACCTGAACCTGTTTTAGAATCTTCTATTTGAGTTGCAAATAACTTTAAAGTATTATATACGTTTAATTGTATATTCTTTGGAAGCTTATTTGTTTTAAATCTTATAAGATTACCATCTTTTACAGCATATAAAAATCCTGCTTTAACTCCATACTGTCTGTTATTAATACTTACTTTATTTGTTTCTGGATTATTACTTACACTTAGTGCAATGTTCTTTACATCCTGTTCTCTCTTTACAATAGTATTTCTTGCCATACCTTTATGGTCAGCACCTTGCTCTCCAAAGGTTTGCATTCCATGAGATTTTCCAGTAATATTTAAATACATTAAAGGCTGCTCTTCTAGAATGCTTTGTCTCCAAGCTTTATGTTGTTGTAGAATACCTTTAGACTCTTCAGACATTTGTCCAGTAAAGAAAACTCTTTTTCTACCATTTATTTTTTTAGTAAAGTTTGGCACTGTACCATTAACTTTAATTAGATCTTTTTGGCCATATCTATAAACTTTATGTTCAACTCCATTATTATCAAACTCTGTTCTATATGCCTCAGTTCCCATCATAGAAGAGTATACTATGTTACCTTCATGTTTTATAGGAACTCCTTGATCATCTACTACTACTAATATTATATCTTCTAAACTCTCATCTCTTGTAGCTGCTTTAGCAAATTTTGAATCTTCTATTGTAGAGTATCTAGATTCTTTTTTACTTTTAGTGTGGTCATAAAATTTAACTAAACTTCCAATTTTATTTTCAGAATCTACTTGTTGAGCATCAAACTCTACAATACTCTGTCTAGTAAGAGGTATTAAATTATAATTATTATACTTAATATTACTCTTATCATTATTAGATCTAGCAACCCAGTCATAAAACACAAGCATATCTGTGTAATGCTCAAACTGCTCTTGTTCTGCTTTAGTTCTTTTAACTTTTTCTTTTAGCTCTTTATATTTTCTTAAAGCTTCTTTATGATTACCTGCAGTTTTAGCTAGTTTTACTTTCTTTATAGATGGAGAATTGTAATAAGCTTTCTCATTACGAGTCATTTCTGCTTCTAACTCTTCTTCTGTCATTTCCCCTTCAGATGTACGGGCTTCATCTCCTAACATTTCATCTGCTACTGGAGTAGTAAGTCTTTTAATCTCTTCCATAACAGCAGAATAATTTGCAACAAATATATCATTAGCTGCACTATACCTACCATTTATAGTATCCTGCTGGTTTATCTCTTCAAATAAAGGACTAAGATCTACTCTTAATTTATTTCTTAAATTCTCTTTAGCACTTTCATATTTCATTTTAAGCTCTTGCACATCATTTAAAATAGCTTCAAATGCAGCTCTTCTACTTTGCTCATCTTTGTTTCTAAATCTATGATCATAGTTCTCAGGACGGTTTGGCCCATCTAGCTTAAAGTGTATTTGCTGCATTAGGTTATTTAAAATAGGCTTAGCTTGATCTATTTTATACTTTATATCAGCCATACCTTCATCTAACAATGATAGTAATTCTGCAGGTAGTTCTTCGTTACTAGTTGCAAAATCAAATACCATTTCAGCAAGCTCTTGTAATCTTGCAGCATCTTCTTCATTTCTAAACTTATCATTAAGTATATCTATGTCATTAAAAAATCCTTTACTAACAAACTCTTGTAACACATCTGCATGCCTTAAAAATTTATCTTTTAAATATTCAGTAAGTTTATTTTGTACAGCTGTGTTTATAGCTTGTTCTCTTTCTACAGGAGACATATTACCTAAACTTTCTACTGAGTCTTGAGCATCTAAAACAGCTGTATTTAATTTTACTACTTCTTCTAGTTTATTTTGTAGTTGTACTTTCTCTACTTCAAGATTTTCTAGATGTTCTTTAATTTGATTATACTCTAAATTAACATTGTATATCTCATTAGCTAGATTCTTTTTAAGAGTTGGTGTTAATTTTACCTTAGACTGTGATTTTTCTGCTAAATCTATACCTAGTTTTTCTAAAGTCTCAGTAAATTTATCTATTCTAGACTGTATACTTGCTAGTTCATTTTGTATTTCTTCTCTAGAAGCACTAGTTGCAGCTTCTATAATCTCTGCTACCTGTGTAGACTCTGTAACTTCTTTAATGTTAGTACCAGAATTTAAAAATCCTAAATTCTTAATTGTAAAATCAGTTATAAGACCTTGCCCATTTAATAATTTATCAATCTCTGATATACGAGCTTTAGCTACTTTATTATCTTTAAGTTTAACAAGTTCCTGTCTTTCTATTAGAAGTTCTACGTTCTCTTGAGTTGGATACGCTATTAATACGTTATCTGAAGCCCCAGAAACTTTTCCAGGTTTTATATAAAATCTATATGTACCTGTTTTAGGTCCATCATTTAAACTAATGTTATCTGATTGCAATGCAAGTTTATAGGCTGTTAAATCATCTAGTTTAGGATTCTTATTCTTAAGCTCTAATACATCATTAACAATTTTTTCTTCTATACCTGCTTCTTTAGCAATTTGCCTTAATCCTTCAACTGTTGTTTTATCAACTTTAGTATACTGCATTTCTATAATCTTACCTTGATACTTAGTAAACAGACGTTTTAAATTCATGTCTTTAATATCTTCAGCATTTTCAGCAGCTACATCTCTTACCATTTTAGGAGCAAGTAATTTTGGTAAAGGAACCCTTGTACCTGGAGCAGCTTTTGTAAACAAGCTCTTAGGGTCATACCATTTACCTGGCTGTTTAACCGCATCTCTGTAATCCATTAATTCATTTACCATATTAATAGCTCTATGTCTTCGAGCTCTTAATTTTCTTGCATCCTTAAAAAGGTTTGTTAATTTTTCTCTATTAGTAGCATACCCTGTAGGGTCATTCTCTTTAAATTTATCAATCTGTTGTTGTTCTGAAGCACTTAAATCTGGATCTAGTCCTTTATTAATAGCATCCATTAAAGCCTCAGTTTTTTCATTTATCTTATCGTACTCAGAATTTAAGTTTTCTAGTTTAGCCCATTTTTCTTGTTGCTTTTTAGTACCTCCTATATTTTTACCATTCTTATCAAACACTGCTGGTCTAGGAACTGTTTCATCAGAATTAAGTTGTTCAATTTCTTGATAGATTCTTTTTCTTTCAGTCATTAACTCTAAAGCTAACTCTTCTATATGTGTAGGATCTGTAAATGCATCCATCCCTACTCTACGCATAATAGATTTAGATTCAGGTAAAGCTAATATTTTCTTTTTTTGTGCAGGAGTAATTCTTTCCCATAATCTAGCAAGTCTAGTTCTTAATCCTATTTCTTCTCTTTCATCTCTTATAGATCTAGAGTCTACTTCCATATCAGCTTCAGGATCAAATCCTAAAATATCTTTTATTTCATTTATAATTGCTTCTTCTCTTGTGTCAGAATCTTTACTAGTAGATAATGCATGTGTTATAGCATCTTTAGTATTGTCATCATAGTTCATAAAAGTTCCATTAACCTTAGACCTAGTTTCTTTAATAGACTCAAGTCTGTCTTGCATCATATCTGCAACTTCTCCTTGTTTATCCGCTAATTGTGCGTCATTTAAATCTTCATTACCATCCCAGTTAAAAGCTTCTCTAAATTCTGCAACAGTCATATTTCTAATCATGTCTATTTGATCAATAACATTAGCCTCGTGACCTGCTGCTACTCTAGAGTTTATAAAGTTAAATATATTATCGTGCTCTGAATTCTTGTACACAAAAGGACTATCTATAAGCTGCCCAAAATCCATATCTTCTTGTATCACACCTGCTCTTACCATTGCATCTTTAGCATTGTTTAAAGCTCCTACAAGATTCTTATCTTTATTCATTTTTAAAACATGAGCATCAATCATTTTCTTCTCATAGTTCATATCTTGTATAGTACCAAGAACTCCTCCTAAAGGTTTCCACCCTGTTTTGGTTTTACCATTAGCATCTTTTATTTCTTTTCCGCTAGCGTCTCTTTTACCTCCTCTACCAGGAAGCCCCATAGCAGCTAATAAAAACCCAAGTCCTATTTCTTTCTGTCCTTCTTTACTTCCATACGTGTCTGCAAAAGCATCATCTGTACTGTTTAATAATCCTCCTACCATATCAAGCATACTTGGATCTTCTTTCATTCTAAAAAACCTTTCAGCTGCGTGTTGACCAGATAAGTCTGCAAGCTTTTGTCCACCCTCTTCTACAAACCCTTCGTATAATGGAGTCTTTAATACTCTCCATGCACTATTTGCAAATGCTCTTCCTTTAGTAACATCTTTATAAAGAGCTTTCCATTTAGCAGCCCCATCCTTAACTTCTGCACCTATCTTACCCTTTAAACTATTTTTAGTACCATTTATACCTTTACCAAAAATCTTTGGGAACATCATATAATTACCATATCCTACCAACGCAACGTTAGCCCCAAATACAGCATTAGAACTTTTAGTAGCAATATCTACTAGATGTGCCATCTCTTCTGTGTTAGGATCTCTCCCATACTCGTCTTGAAAAGCACCTTCTAAGTTAGATAAAGATTGGTCATAATGATGTCTTGCTTCTACCCCTGCCTCATACATTGCACCAGTACCTAGTTGACGCATAGTAGTAGCCATGTTACCCCACTTCTTTGCATCAAATATATCATCTGCACCTTTTTTAAGGTCATCTATCTTAGTACCTGCTTGATTATACTTAGCTCCTTTAGTTGCGCCACTAGCTTTACCTACCTTACGAAATAGATTAGCTCCTCTGGCAGCCAGAGAACTAGTAGCCATTCCTGCTGTTAAGTACTCTGATAGTACAGCTCCTGCAACAAATGATAATCCTTGAGAAAAGTCATTTGTCCAGAAATTAGATGTACCCATTGATTGCCAGAAGTTATAATTGTTCTCTTCTTTAGTATAGTAATTTGGTAATTGCCCGTCCATCCAGTCATTTACTCCATCTAATCCTCTTTGGAAATCATTATCAAAAAAGGATTTAGTAGCATTTTGTCCTTCTGGTCCATCAAATAAACCTCCTAAAAAAGCACCTCCTCCATATACTAAACCTACTGTAGATCCTAATACATTTGTTCCTACTCTAGTAACAAATTTAGGTATACCATAAGCTATCTTCTCTCCTATACCTTGATTATAAGCTCTTAAATCCTCAGCGTCATCTGAAATATAAGAAAAGGGTCTATCAATATAACTACTATAAGATTTATGGTCTATATTTTTTAAAGACACACCTCTTTCAGGAACTAGTGTATGATTTAGTTCTATAGGTTTTGGAGCCGATTGTTCTGATCCGGCTGTAGTATCTAATAAATTATTGTGATTTTCATCTCCAGGTTGAATTAAGTCTGTTGAACCTATACCTGTAGTCTTCTTATTTCCTATTGCCATATATATTGTTTTATCTTACCTCTCCACTTTTATAGATTTGGTAATATGATTGGTACTCATTGTCTACCATTTCTCTTTCTTTAGGTGTAAGATCTTGGTATTCTTTTCCTTCTCCGTATACTTGTTTAGTAATCTGCTCAATAAGAACAGGATTAGCTCTTTGAAATGATTTTATCATGTAATCTTCTGCGTACATTCCAGCATCTTTTTCATCCATACCTACAATATTTTGATAAAGTAGGTTTAAATGTTCTACTAATTCTTGCTTATTTGGGTTACCATCAGGACCTTTACCACTACGGTTAGTCTCCATTTGATTAGTCCATTGTCTAGCTCTATCCAATACAACTAGCTGTGCCTGATTCATATCCATTGCTATTAACTCTTCTAAGTCAAATGCTCCTGGCCTGTTTGGTTTAGATTCCGCAAGATAGGTTTTTCCATTGACATTCCACTTAAACATAAGAGGAGTATCATCATCAATACTAGGAGCTATAATTCCTCTGAATTCTATCTTAGCATCTCCTGGATTAACTGTTTTGCCATCAGAAGTTTTCATCATCTCGTCCCAACCATCACCTCCTTCAGGTATACCTAAGAAATCCCAATCACTAGGATCAAATTGTTTTTCTACCTCTCCAATAGCATTTACTAGTTTAGTATTTTTATAATCTGGTACATAAGTTTCAGCTTCAAATATGTCTTCTTTATAATTATTAATAGCATCATCTGCTACATCACCTCCTCCTTGTTGTCTGTAAAGTAAAGAAGCTTGAGCATTCTTTTTAAGCTGCTCATAAACTGGATCTCCATTTTTATAATCAGTCCCTAAAGTTTTATTTACCCAGTCTGTATCTTCTAAGTTAGAAGCAAGTTCTTCTGCTTCAGAATCAAGTAATCCAAATAACATTCCATCACCTTGGTCAGGATTTAGAACATCTCTTACATTACCTTTTTCATTTAAATATCCTTTTTCAGCTACTTGAGATACTGCATTAACCCCCATACCAACTAAAGATGCAAATCCAAGTGCTCCTAATACTCCCCATCCAATTGGATTCCAAGCATTAGCTGCTCCAAAGACTAACATACCTGCACCGGCAGCAGCCATTGTTACACCTCCAGTTCCTATCATTTCACCTGTATCAAAATCTTCTTGAGTAGCATTTGTAGGCTGCCAAGTATTAGTAGTAGAATAGTTTACAAGAGCACCAAATTCTTCATGTCCTTTATAAAAATCTACATTATGTTTTTTCCACTCTGCATACTCTGCAGGCGGCATACTAGCTTTAGCTTGCTGTATCATAATTCTTTGATTATCTCTCCCCATTTTCTTGAAAGTACTGTAATCTCCAGTTTCAAAGTTTTCAAATACTTTTGAATTACTGCTTAATACTTTGTTGTAATGATCTGCTAAATTAAGATTGTCTTGACTTATTGCAGTGTACCCTTTATTAATAGTACCATTACCATTCATTTTATTACCACTGTTCTGTATAGAAGCAGCTTTAGTTCTATGTATTTGTTGATCTGTAAGACTTTGTAGTCTTTGTCTAATATCATTAACAGCTTCGTTATGACTCATTCCATTTATTATTGTAAGTCTTCTGTAATCTTGATCACCTTCTGTGGAATTCATATATGTAGGTATAAGAGCTTCTGCAATTTTATCTGCTTTACCTCTAGATATACCTGTATAATCTGCTCTTATATTACCAACAATGCCTGACATAGCTTTGTCATAGTCGTGCTCTTTTTCATTTGTAGGATTGTATACATTTTCTACAAACTCTCCTTCTTCATTTTTATAATAAGACTGATGAGACTTAATTTTATCTCTACCAAAATCTAAGAAACTTGCTCCATGTTTTACTTGCATCTCTGACATCCAAGAAAGCTCTTGCTGACGAATATCGTGAGATTGTTTAGCTAGCTTTAAACCTTTATCACTTTCCAAATCTACCATAACTTCACTAATAGCCATATTAGCGTCTTCATAATTCCCATTCTCAATAAACTGATTTAGTTTATTTTTAGTTTGCTCTTTAGCTTTATCTACTAAATGGGCATCTCCTTCTAGTGTATTCCAAGCCCCTAATGTAGCATCAACTTTATCTTTGTTTGCTTTATTTTTATCAAACCTTTCCCTTAAAATTTGATTAGATTCAACTGAGTAGGGATTTACGTATTGAGATACGTACGGTGCTAGTGTATAGTTACTATATTGATTTGCCATAATTTATTTTTAAGAGTACCTTCTTCTAAATCCGGTAGGTACAAACCCGCCTTTTTTTAATGTTGTTACTTCTGTATCTTGTAGCGTTCCATCAGCGTTATATTTCTTTTTAGTAGTTGTTTTTTCTGTTGTTGTAGAACTAGAACTACTCTCTTCTCCATCCGCAAAAGTTGCATTATTTGATTTGATGTAAGTATTCATCATATTATTATATGCATCTGTACCAGGAACATGCCCAGCTTGTATTAGAGTTTGCCCATAACCTTCTCTATCATATACACCTGTGTTTCCAGATATAGCTTGTGCTAATCTTTCCTGTGCATTGTATTGAAGTCTATCTTTGTTCATACCAGCTACAGTTTTAACTGCATTATCTAAAGCGTTTAATCTTCTGTCTTTAGTTGCTGCATCAGCTCCTCTATTAAACTCATCAACTTTAGCTCCCATTGTAGAGTTAAATTTATTAACGTCTTGTTGATTTACAATATTAGATTTAGATGCATCCATTGCAGTCATTACATTCTGAGTCTTTCTTTGCTGGTCCATTACAGCTTCTTGATTAGAAATAGCTACGTTAGATCTTGATTCTTGAGAAGCTATATCCCTGTCACCTTGTTGTTTCCTAGCATAAGATGCCATTTTATTCATCATATTAGATGGGCCTCCTCCAGATTTATCTACAAATGCATTAAGACTAGCAAAATCTTGAGCGTTCTTAGCTCTTTCAGGATTCATATCTATTCTATCTAAATGTGTTTTTGCTATTCTTTCTGGTATAATAGCTCCCGCACTAGCCATTGGATGCTCAGACATATAGTCTGGAGTATCCTTAAAAGCATACATTGCTGGTAATAACTGTGCAGCTGATACTAAAGGAGTCATCCAATCTTGCTTCTTTTTAAGTATCTTTTCTTCTGTTGTTACTTCCTCTGTTGTTACTTCTTCAGTTGGAGTTTCTTCTGGCTCTTCTACTGGATCATCTCCTCCAACAGCAGTTCTAAATGTTTGTTCTCCAAATAACCCATCTACTGCAATTTGATTATTTTCATTTTTAGCATTCCAAGCATTCTGATAAGCTGTTACTTTAGACTTATCATTCATATCGGCAAAACTAGTAATACCTGCAGATTCTAATACTTCAGGATCTACATTATTCATCCACTCCCCTCTAAAATCTTCTTTTTGTAATGCTTCTCTAAATGGAGTATCTCCTGTACCTGCATACATCTGTATACCATCTACTTTGTATCCTGGCTGATAGTCAGGTACTGTGCCAAACTCCCCTTCATTATCTCCATAAGACTCATAAGAAGCTACTTTATATTTGTTATCTCTTTTAATTTCAGACTGTGTTTTTTTCTTTGTCTTACGAGTAGTATTATCAATTCCTGCGTTATCATCTTCGACTTTTAACTCATTTTGAATTGTTGCAGCCACTACATCAGCATCTTCTTTAGTAGCCCATTTACCAACACCAGCTCTATTAGGATCATCTACCCAAACTACATTATTCTCGTCTGCAGTTGCTCGTTGAGCCTCCCATTGTTCATAATTAGGATCAGTTTTCTGATAAGGATTCATTACAGTATTATCTGCTTTTACTGTTGTTGTTGTTGATGCTGCTTTAGTATACGCTCCATCTTTAAAAGTCATTCCTCTTTCTATAGACTTGTCGTGAAATTTCTTTTGTCTATCATTCATCTCTTTACCATTAACTAAAGGGTACTCTCCACCTGTCTTAAACTTTTTAACGCCTCCTGTTTTAGCTGTTTGAACAGCTTTAGGATTTCTACCGGCTTGATGCTCTTGCATCTTTGCTAGAATATTAATGTCGTCTTGATTACCTCCTTCAGATAATATCTTCTTGTGGTGACTTGCATAAGATTGGCCATCTTTCTTTAAATGGTCAGAAAAGAAATAATCTCTTTTTCCTCCTTTCTTATTCATGTTTACCTGATCCATTGTTTCTCCTCCTTCTACTTCTGTTTGGTTATCTAACATAATACCTCCATCATCATGAGAATTACCATTGAACTGAACAGCATCAGACCCTGGAATAGGTTGCATATTTCCTCCCGGAAGTTTCATACCTCCATTATCATACTGTTGCATTTGATTCATATATCCTCCAGATTGCATTTGTTGAGAAGGGTCCATTTCTTGTGCTGGAGGCTGAAGCATAGTTGAATTAGCCATGTCCTGTGGAGCATAGTTTCCTTCTTGAGGTACTTGACTTTGAGGTACTCCCATATACCCACCCATATTATATTTTTTACCAGTCAATAAGTTTTGATCGTCTGCCATCTTTTGTTGGGTATTACCAGCTTGCTGAGCACCTTGTGGATTACTTTCCATTTGGTAACTTGTATTTATGTATGGGTAGTCATTTAACTTCTTCATCATTCCCCCACTATTATATTTTCTTCTCATATTAGTATTTCATTAATGGTTTCATCATTCCTCCTGTTTTGTATGTTACATTACTACCTAGATCATATCCTGAATAAGTTTTTGACTGTGTCTCTGCTGCCCTTACATTACTAGCCGAATTAGTTACTTTACTTACTAATTCTTTATTATACTTATCTTTCTTTTCTTTAATCTTCGCTTCATACTCTTTCTTAGCTTTTCTTGCTTTGTTTCTCCCAATTAAAGCTTTACCAAGTCCGTAAATTGCTCCTACCCCAGCTCCAATTAAGTTTCCAACTAAAGGAACTGCACTACCCATTACGGTTCCTGCTAAAGCTGCTGCTCCAATACCTGTTCCAATACCAGATAATGTTGCTCCAGTACCTTCTCCAAAATTAAGTTTTGTTGCATCTCCATCATCAGCCAATGCAGAAACTCCCATACCAGCTAATGAAGCTACTGTTCCTATACCAGCACCAGAAGTTAAAAACTTACTTGCTCCGGTACCTACCCCTGCAGCTCCTACTCCTGCACCTGTATTCATAAGACCTGTACCAGCTGCCTTAGTAGTTTCTTTTACTCCTGTCTCTAATAATTTAGTTTTACTTGCATTCATTAAGTCAGTACTTAAACTAACAGGCTTATCTCCCATTAACGCTGGGTTAAATTTTGGAGTTCCTCCTAGACTAGGTAATCCACTAGTTGGAGGTGTTACTCCTGGTATTGCGTTAGGTGTAAATGTACTACTTAAATCTGTTGGTTTAAACAAAGAACTTGATTTATCAATTAAAGATGAACTACCTAATCCTCCAGATCCTCCTCCTAACGTTCCAGCGCCTAACGTTCCAGAACTTAATTGAGTACTCTGTAAACTTAATCCTGGACTAGGAGTACTGAAGCTATTTAAACTTAATGGTTTACCACTTAATAATTTTGAACTTGATCTTATTCCTAAAGGGTCTGGGTTTGATGCTGCAAACTTCTCAGCTGCAGATTTTCCGAAAAGTTCTCCTGACATTAACTTACCGTCAGTTGCTTGATCAGTCATATCTAAAATAGATGCTCCAGTTTTAGCATAACTTTCTGCCTTAGTATTAACATCTTGAGCAGCATTTTCTACACTTGCCTCCCCTTCTTCTTGATCTTGTTTTATTTCTTCAACTTGATTATCACTTTGAAGTTTGATTCTTTCTTGTTCTTGCTTCATTGCCTCTATCTTAGCTTGCAATACAGCAGGATCACTTTCTTCAAATACTATACTAGATGTATTACCAACTTGCCCTGCGGCAGATACAGTATTATCACCATACATACCTCCAGCTGCGTATTTTTTCTTTTTCTTCATTCCTCCATATCTGTATGCTGCTAATGAGTTATATGCTGGAGTGTTTTGTTTTGTTTTATAGTTCATATTATCTGTGCATTTTACGTACAGCTACATTTGTAGAGTACAAATTTAATAAATTATTTGAGACATTGTCATAAATTAACCTAATTCCTACCCATTTATCTATAAATTTCTTTTGTAGTGTCCAATTCTTAGATAAATCTATAAAGGCATTATTTACAACTTCGTCCATTCCACTAACAGTAAACATGTTATTTCCTGGTACATTTGTTACTGTTCCTGTGTTAAGCTGACCTGTTACATTAGGTAGTGTAGACATGTAATAAGGATTAGTACTAACTGCTATTGCAGCCATATCTCTAAACTTGTTTACTTTCCATTCGTTACCTATTCTTCTAATATTTACTAAGTATTCTAAAATACCAGTATCAATTTGAAGAGTATTGTATATAATAAAACTTGTAAATCCATGCTCTAAAACAGAGATACGATTCAAGTTAAAAGTTTCTAAAGTGTAATCAAAAGAAGAGTGTAATAAAGTATCTGCTTTTAATTCATTATGTATGTACTCAAACTCAAAGAGTCCTCGTCTAAGAATTCCTTGCCAGTCAGCATCAGTATATTGACCTGCTTCGTTTTCTTGATAAAAAGTACCTCCAAGGTTATGATTATTATGCTCCCATATACCTGCATTACCATAGGTAGTTCCTACGTGAGTTGCTATTGGAGTAGCAGCCGTCCATGCTGGTCTAGCATATTCATCTGTTAATGAATAAAAATTCTTAGAAGTATTAAAATATATATAAGGAATATAATCATGAAAACTTCCCCATGCTTGTAGTTCAGGATAGTATGACACTGTCCATCCTCCTTTAGTAAAATAATTTGTATCAGTAAACTCAAGTTTATTGTAACCACCAAATAACGATGCTTGTTCGTAGTATCCTTTATTTTTGTTCCAGCGTATTCCTAAAAATCCAACTACTCCGTAGAAACCAATAAACATTGGAGTAGGTAAATATTCTCTTTTTGTTAATATAATACGTTTATATTGAGGATCCCAAATAGAATGATACCCTATTCCAAATATAGGATTATCAAAAGCATTGCCAGGCATTCCAAATGCTTCAAGCTCATAAGGTAAATTATCTCTAAACCAATGCCACATACCAAGGTTACTTATTTCAGTAGCGTTATCGGTCATTAAAAATATTTTTCTAGATGACTGATCTACAAAGAAGTATCCAAACCTAGTTGTAATTGCAGCATACATAGATTGAGTTCCTGCAAAACCTCCTTCTGTTTGTATCATCTCATCAGGATCTTGAGTAAATATATCTCCACTACCTACAAAAGCTTCACTCCCATCATTCATCTGCATAGACTGTTTACCTTTTGCAGCAAACAAACTTTCAGACATATGAAAATATAATAAGTTATTAAAAGAAGCAAGCTTTTCTAAATTACCTCTGTTCTTAGGAAGATCTTTAAATTGATTAGCTAAGAATGTTCTGTAGTTATCTATTAAACTAGTTGTATCATTTTTAGCACTCCTATGTGTTCTTGTTGGAAAGTCATCCTGATCAGTTACTCTTAAAGGTAATGGAAAAGCAGTACGTACATCATTATCTAAAGAGTAATTATCATTATATCCTATCTTATCTCTGTGAGTGTAATCATGATCTTCTTTTCCTACATACCTCATTAAATGAGTAGCAGGTGTCATAGGGAAGTATCCGTGTTGTTGACTATCCTGATGTCTAAAATTAATATTATCTGGGCTTTCTACAATATGATAATATATTCCTTTTTCTGGAGTTGATTCTGTTTGATCATCTAAAGGTCGTAATCCTTTTGCAACTCCATATCTACATAAAAATGTATCTCCTCCCCAAATTCCTTCAGGGGCAACATCTATTGTATGTCCAGTTCCACCTAAAGCTCCAGACGCCTCATCAAAAACAAAATTATCTAGATCTGGTCCTAGTACTTGAAACCCAGTCCATATCAATTCATTACTATCTATAGATTTATATAGATCAGTTTTATAAGCTTTTAAATTAAGCATGTAAGACTTATGTCTTGCAGTAGAATCGGATGTTATTTGAGTGTTATCTGTTACTAGAATCATATCAACATCATCATTGTATATTCCCCATAGATTATACACATCTCCAAGAACGTTTCCAGACCCATCTAAATCTTGTGTAGATATTAAAGCTGGTAATTCCCAGTCATTCCTATACCCAAAAGCTATATGAGACTCTCCTAATAAGTTTATAATCTTACCTAAACCTAAAGCATTTCCATCAAAAATAGTATCTCCCATTACATAAGATTTAGCCTTTTGACCTAAAGGCCTATTAAGCTCATAGCTATTCGTAAAGAAGCTATGTCCTGTAGTACCAGAATCACTTGTATTTAAATAGTGACCTCCTATAAATAAAACTGAGTTTATATATGGTGGATAGCAATTTAAAGAAGTACCAGTAGTTGAATCCCACCCCCACCTTTCGTTCACCGTAAATAAACCATTAGCCTGAGTAGTTAGCGCATCAATCTCAGTTAACATTTTTCTGTCTTGGCGTAAATCTGGACCATTCCATGTGTAGTCTCCAATCACATATTCAACTTTAGTGTGAGTTGCGGGAGCTAAACTTGAATGATTACGTAACATATTAAAGTCATGAAAACTCATATTTATATACCCAAATCCATTACCATTTTGATCAGTATCAGTAGGTAAATTATATACGGAACTATCTTTTGAAAAAGCAGAATTGTGGTATAAATCTTCTTCTTTATCAATTAATGGTTTTAAATTCTGTAAAGCACTAGCTCCACCAGCAGCCTCAAGACATAGACCTATAATTCCTCTTAGCTTTTTCATAGGTTTACCTACATCTTGTCCTAATATAGTTCTATTACTATAACTTCTTTTAGCTCTGTATATTCTAAATCCTTGTACCTTATCTGCAATAGATTGAGGAATATGAATATCTTCTAATTCAAATCCTAAAGGTCTAACTTCATGCTTAACATCTACATCTCTATAATCAGAACCACTTGGTGGAATAATTTGAATTCTAAACATTGCCCAAGAACCCGCTGCACTATATGCGCATGTAGCTCCTAACCAGGCTGCGTTACCCATTATAATTCTTCTTGGTGTGCTTCCTCCATTTACACAAGTAGACCACCCAGATGCCCCTCTCTGAGCTCCCCATCCTTCCATCCAAATAGTATCTCCCGGACCAAGCCCAGTTGCTGTCCATGCATACCCCCCACTGTATCCTACTCTATCATCATTACCTCCTGAATTACCTAAGTCTCCACATAAGTCATTACCTGCAAACCAAGAATTAGCACAAACTGCTGATCCTCCAGTACGAGTTACTGTTGACGTAACTCCTGAAACTGAGTCCCACCGTCTAACTCTTGCTTTCCAGTCTTGATCACAATAGGAAGAGTCGTTATAATATTTATAATGACACCCTACTTCTACTTGAGTATCTGCTGAACTTGCTACAAAGCAATGATTATTATGAGTACCATCGTGGGGAACAGTTGTATTTGTTCCAGTAGGTACAACATTAGTAGGAGTAACTAAATTAACTCTACCTACATTTGCCAATGTAGTTGCCCAACCATCATTCAGCCAAAAAGCACCCCCAGATGTAAATACGTTATATGTGCCAGTAAAATGAGAAGTACTAGCTGGAGTCCAAGTACTAACTGAATCAAATACTTCACTATCAATACTATCTACTATACTACATCTGTCTTGATTTTCATTAGATGGAAAATGATGATGTCTAACAGGAAGCCCTTGAAGATTAGTTACAAATCCATTCCTATCTCTAACATCAAAATTCTGTCCTGTTGGATACAACTCTGTCATATTTTGCCAAAATTGCATTTGTCTAGAGGCTCCTGTTGAAGCTATATTACTTCCGTTAACAAGTATACTCTGATCATAAAATTGATACAGTGAAGCCTGCTCATCATAAAAAGCTCGTAGTGTTCCAGGTATAAGAGATGTCTCATTAGAGTTACCACTCAACTCACTGTATTTATTATAACTTACATTAGTCAATTGTTCTCGTCCTGGTATGTGATAAGCATAACTCATACTACCATCATTAAGTATAAACGCTATATAAAAAGCATATATTTCATCTCTCATATATCCTTTATACTTAAATGTATTAGGAACAAATCTGTATGATTGTGTGTCATCTACATAATTACCCTCATCAACAGGACTGTTTGAAAATCCATTATTTAAATTATCCATTGTTGCCCAGTACTCATCGAACTCTGGAAATGTTCTTATTATAGAATTTAATTTAATATTGTTAGCATACGGCTGGTAACCAACATCTTTAGTACCAGTTGTATTTCCTACATATAATATATTATCTAACTGTGTTATAGTTTTGGCTGTATCATAAGCAACAGTATCTATAATAACTGCTTCTAAAGACCCTGCACTAAACCCTTCTATACCTGTAAAAATAAGATCTTGTGTATTTACAGCATTTGTAACTGTTACTTCAACATCATTTAATCTAAAAGCTTCTGCTGCATCTCCCATTTTTCTAATTACAACAGGACGTAAAAATTTATAATCAGTATTAATATTATTTATACGCCATGTAATAGATTTAGAAGTCTGACTTCCAGCTTTTATACCATCTTTTTTAGTAGTAGGTCTTGTTGTGTCATACTCATCAACAATAGGTATAGGATTAGAAACTGTTAAGAAGTTTGTAGCTACGTAATCATCATCTACATAAGCTAAAGCTAAATAGTAAGCTCCTGTACGTAATCCTCCTCCTGTACCTACAGAAAGTTGATGCCCAGGAGAACCTCCAGCAGCACTAGAATTATCTATTAAAGTAATATTAGGAACAGATCCCGCATATGGAAATAGATTAATTAAATTAATATGATTATAACCAGCAACTCCATATAGCTGTGTTACCCCAGTACTTAACCTTTGTTGTCTGTCTATGTTAAATGCTCTCGGAGGATTTAAATCATCAGTAAAATATATAATTAAATCTCCTTTAGAGTCTACTTTAAACACTCCACTAATAGGGAAGTTCTCATTAAAATTTAAATCTTTATTTGGAAATCCTGCAATAGAAGGATTAAATATTATAGTATATGTTCCATTCTCCCAAACTCCAATTTCACTTCTAGGGTTAGCAGCAGCTGGGTTTACATTTAAAATAAATAATATAGCTTTGTCATCATTCACTTCAATAGCTCCAAGAACTTTATCAAATATAGCTCCTGTATTTGCACTAGTTCCTAAATGTCCTGCAAGAGAAGTTCCTCCCTCGTTAGTTATAGAACCCATCTTTTGATTCATAACCATATTTTTAGCATATCTCCAACTACCTTTAGGCTGATCAATATGCGCAGTATCTTTAAAAAGTCCTTTTATATATCTATTTTCAGCCATTAATTTCTATTTAGATTTTCTCTAGTATTTAAATTTTCAAAAGCCAAATCATGACTATTCATTTCTGGTATAAGTCTAACCCATTGATTCATAAAAGATTCGTATCTATCTATGTCTGGGAAGTTAGCAGCGTTTCTAGCTTGTGTGCAATAGTACTTCCACTGTTGATCTGCAAAAGTATAATCTATTTGATTATTTTTAAATTTAGGAGTTCCTAATAAAATCTTTTTATACACATACCAAAACATAGCTTCTTGATAACTTATATCATCTGGAACTAATGGGAAACAATCTTCGTCTGTAGGTAAAGCCATATAGCTTATACAAATTTTACCTGTATGAAAAGAAGTTTTTATGTAATCGCAGTCAATAATATATGTCTCTTCATAGACAGCATTTTCATTGACGCAGCCTTCACAGTGCATGCTTCTATGGAAGGTACTCGCTCCGTATTGTAACGGTTGTAGAGTATTGGAATTATCATTAAAATAAACATTTTCTAATATTTTTATACGGCTATTAATTTCATGTAGTACTGTAGTAGTACTTGAGTACTCTTGCCCAGCAGCTTGTGCAGTTGCAATCTGTGCTTTTAAATCATTAACTTTAGCAATTAATTTATCAAGTTCTCCAGATGTTGCAGGAGTAACTCCCCCATTAATAGCAACTTGATTTATAAAATATAAATCACTAGGCATTAATACTTTGTGATCAACTATCTCAAGAACACATTGTTTTTGACACAACTGTGAAGACGCTCCAATATGTTCTAAAGCTTCTCCAATCCACTCTACTGCATCATCAATCCAATTATCACTAGAAGGTTTTAAATCTCTAAAAATTTTTCTAATTATTCTCTTACTTGATATTGTTTTATATACGGCCATTGCTAGTGTTTTTTAAATTTTAAATAAGCTAACTCGTCTTCTTTTAAAAGAGTTATTAACTTTTCTTTATTTCCTTTTATGCCTCGTGTAGGATCAAATCTATATACTGATTTGTTTTTTATTTTACATTTACCTTTTTTCCAGTAGTACTTACAATAAAACTCATCAGTATGATAAACATACCATTTAGAACCTAACTCTGTTATAGAGTCATATAAAGCTTCCCCTGCCTGAAGCAGTTCTGCTTTATATTTATTACTTTCACCCCAATCTATTCTAGGGGATCTAGGATCTCTGTCTCTTCGTATTATAGATAACGTAGATAAATTATTACCCATATTAAACTCTCTACCTTCTAATATATAATCCATAATACCAATATTAAAAGTATGGCATATATCAGAAAAAACTTTCTTATCTATATAGCCATGTTCTTTACAGTATGATTTATATATATTTGTAAATGTATGCACTTAATCTTCAAACAAAGTTTGAATTGGAGTCTCTAAAAATCCTCCTGACTCGTACATTTTTTTACCACCCATCATTTTTTTCTTAGCTCCTCCTTTCTTCTTAAGTTCAGGATTCATCTCTTTTAATTTTTTCTTTACTAAAGCGTTACGAGAATTTGTCTTTGTAACTTTAGCTGCAGTTTTCTCATCCTTTTTAATAGTACGTAAAATATTTTTAGATTCTTTTTGCCCTTCTCTTAAGCCTTTTCTTTTAGCTTTTCTTACATCTCTTGCTTCAGACTTAACTCCTCGTACTGCTTTTCTTGTAGCTTTTCTATCTATTCTAGAAGCTTGACGAGTAGCTTTTCTATCTTCACGTCTGTCTGATCTAGACATTTGAGTTGCTTCTCCAGCATCATTTACCTTATCTTTTCTTTTAAGTCTAGATAATTTTTTAACTCCTTTTCGTTCTACACGTTCTTGTTTTTTTACATTTTTACCTGCAGTTCTAACATCTTTCCTGTCTTGTCTGTTTTCTGATCGTAGATTTTTTCTTTCTTCTCTACGTCTTTTTCTGTCTGCTCTACTTAGTATTGCCATTTTAATTTAATTTTAAGTTATTTTTTTGGGCCTGCGCCTTTTATTGTTTGTGGATCTTGCTGTCTGTCATTTATAGTATCGCTAAAAGATCCAGATAACAATCCTAATTCTCCTTGTCCAAGTCCTTGATTAATAAGACTTAGCATATCCATACTTATAGGATAGTCTGTTGCAGAGTCATCATAACATCCTCCATTAGCACATAAATCAAAGTTACGTACATCTCTAGGATTCTCAAAAACTCCCCTTACATTTATTGCTTCTATTCCTTGTGCATTATACACATATATAAAATCATTTATCATATAAGCTTTCATTTTATTTTTAGTATATTTATCATTAGGTAACCATTGAATAGCATTAGAGTTTACCATAGGTATAGTACCTATTCCTGTTACATCTCCTACATGCGTTATTGCCTCTTCAAAATTATATCTAATAGTTTTAGGTATAGGTAATTTAGATCTATATACTACACAGCTAGACGGTAATTTACAACACTGAGTTGCATCTACTGGTACTATTTCTACACATCCTAAATCTTGTTCTACATGTCTAGAAGTAAACCCATTTTTAGTATAGTCTCTTCTAATAAACATAGCTCTATAATGCATAACATTAAATTTGATTTGATCTAATGAGATATGTTCATCATTATTAGACCTTCCTCCTCTAACAAGATTTAGTAAATTGTATGCTATTTCGTCTAGTGTCATAGTTTATTTTTTTGCTTTCTCTAATGATCTACCTCCAAAGTAAGCTCCAATTACTGTTATTAAAACTAACTGTAATAAGTCTGTCCACTTAGCTTCAACTACAAAGTTAATAGCCCCAGCATCTATAAATATTAATAGTACTGTAGATATTACTAAAAAAATTAATACTAATGGTCTAACGTTTTTACTCAACCAAGAATCAGATTTCATATCAGCTTGCCATCTTGATGATATTTCTTTCTCCATGTTAGTTTCATAGGTAGCTATAAGTTCTTTTACTTTTAATTCAGCAGCAGCTTTCTCATCTTTAGATGTATGTAGATTATCTATAACTCCACCTACTCCTTTAATTAATTCAGTAGCTCCTGTTGAAAATATTTTTGTTAGTATACTCATAGTTTTATATTTATTTGTTAATCATTTTATGGTGTTTCTGTCCCTCTTGGATTATACTCATTAGATGCTGCTGTACCATCAGTAGCTGAACCTGTTGGATTATACCTTACAATCCTACCATCTCTAGGATTTTTAATTCTGTCATAATTACTCTTATCATTTTTATTTCTAAGCTGAGTTACTATTTTAACATCTGCTGTTTGTAATAAAGCTCCAGTTATAAGATATAATTCCCATTCATCTGAGTCATACTTTAAATCTTCATGGTCTAAAATTAAAGTTTCTCCTACACGTATAGTAAAATTCTTTAATAGATATAAAGTATTCTCTACTGCACGACTTTTATTTATTGTAGGATTTTCAAAACTATTTCTTGCAGGTGCAATATATTGTTTTAAATATAAATTAATAGTAATATTTATTGCTGATGTATTACACACTGTCATTGAAGATATACTAACTTCGTCCATAGATAAAGACTCATTACCATATTTAAGTATACACGTCTCTTCATAAGCCTCTATACTTTTATATATAGATACTCTATTTTCAACTAACTCTTCTCCGTGTACTTCACTCATATTATCTTAATGCTATTGTTGCTGTTTTAGTTACTTTGTCTCTTCCACTTGCATCTACCATTGTAAATACTAAAGAATATGCACCTCTAGAATTTGTTACAGAAAGCTGAACAGTGTGTCCCTCAGTTGCTGTTGGCATTTCAGTACTAAATCCTACTTTACTAGAGTTAGATGTAATACGACTAGCCTGTGTAGTAGTTATTCCTACTTTAGCAGTGTTAGCAGCTACTGTCGATTCTAGTTTATTTGCACCATGATTAGTGTCATTATATTGTATATCATCTATAGTTTCTCTTAATGTTTGTAACGCATTAATAATTGGATCTGTTGATAAGTCAGTGTCATCTAAAACATTTACACCTACCTCTTTACCATTCTCAGCCATTTTATCGGCCATTGTTTTTATTACTTTTCTTGCCATATTATACTGTTGTTCCTGTTAGTGTAAAATTAAATCTTGGCTTTTGTCCATTGCCTCCATCCGCCTTACCAAATCCTACTACTATTAATTGTCCTGCCGCTACTGCTGTAGTACCTACTATATCTATACTTGTAAATTTAGAACTTGATGTAGCAATACCTGCTGCTCTTCCTACGAGTGTTAAATCTATATCTCCAGTCGAACCACTTATTCTTGTTCCTTTATAAATATATACATTTGCCTGTGCGTTAGCTGAATTAATCCTAATTTGACTCATTATACTTACTTGTGATACACCTACGGGACATATTATACCACAATGTTGATCGGCATAAGATAATACTGGATCAGCAATATCTACTGTTTGAGTAGCCCAATCTCTTGCATCATTCCACCCGTAATTACTACTACCAACATATAATGTACTTGTTCCATCGTCTGCTAGTTGAGCTACTGTTCTGTTTATAAATCCAGAGGCTGTGCCGAGCACTATTGTCTGCCCAACAAAATTACTAGCCGTTACAGTTCCAGCTACCTCTATGTCGCTATAATGTTTCTGTGCCATATTCTATGTGTAAGCAATTGTTGGTGCTGCAGTTGCTCCTTTAATACTAGTTATTAAACATCTTATATCGTTTGGTGGTGTTACTGCTCCAAAATCAACAGTTATAACAGAAGTACTTGCAGTACTCATGTCAGCAGCTGTTCTATATATATCAGCATAAATATTTGCTTCTGTAGTCATATCAAACAACTGCACTATTACGTCAGCTGTGCCTAAGTTATGTGTTATTGTAACAGTCTTAGTATCTGTTATACTTGATTGAGCTATAGTTGCTGTAACAGATTTAGCTGCTAATGTATCGGGTGTTACCGCTCTAGCTACATCTGTACCTACTAAGGTTTCATCCGCAGTTGCTATCTCAATAATACCTTTTACCGTAGCACTAGCATCTGGCTCATCACCAGTATTTGTTCCAGTTGATGTAACAAGCGCATCAATAAGACCTTTTAATACTTTACCTTGATTAGCCGTAAGTCCTTGAGTTGTAGAAGTACTAGTTAGTGTATTGTTTAGAGTTATAGCATCTAAGAAATCACTCATGTCAATAGTGAATGTAGAAGAATCATCTCTAGTAAAGGTTGCTACTCCATTTGAACCATTTAAAGATCCACTCGTTAATCTAGCTAAGTTTGTATCATCTAAGTAAGACGATATATCCAAGTTTGTTGTATTCCCAGCTTCATCAACATATCTAAGTACGTTGCCACCGGGTAGACTTAAAACTGTTGTAGTTTCAGTGTTAGTGTTAGTAATAGCACCAGTTGCTGCTCCTAAATATCCCCACTGAGCGTTTGTTATTGTTACACTGTTTATGTTTTCTAATTGGTCTACTTCTGCTGTTGTAAGCGTTTGTAATTTATCTAATTCCGTTTGAACATCAGTTGTTAAAGCTCCTAAATAGCCCCATTGGTTTGCAGATATTGTAGTTGTACCAATAGCTTCTAACTGAGTACCTTCAGCTT
>TARA_R110000737_G_scaffold76825_2_pt1 | contig 36311 bp, 26 predicted proteins | sample TARA_R110000737 | Tara Oceans TARA_R110000737 (sample SAMEA4398027) | marine metagenome | biome: Polar Biome; feature: [SRF] surface water layer (ENVO:00010504); material: water (ENVO:00002006), including particulate matter (ENVO:01000060) such as... | depth 5 m | reverse complement strand
CCTACAGGAGCTAGAATATCATTAATACTAGGCTTTAATATGAGTAAGTAATGAAAAGAAGATTTATTTGGATAGTGATTTGTACTACCATTACGTTAGGGGCAATAACTTTATCAAGTTGTGGAACAACTAAAATTACCCCAGTACACAAATGTGAGTTAATGCAAAAAGGACAGAAGTGTCTTACAGACCATTCGTGTTGTGAATAAATAAATACGTCGATAATATAACGACATAAATAAGAAATAAAAATTAAAAAACATGAAAAAATATTTAAAATACGTAAAATGTTATGGTGGTTATGTGTTAGCAGTGGGAGCTGGTTGCACGTTTGGCACTAGTTTGGTAGCTGGTACAGCATTACTTGTTGCTGCCGCTTACATGGCAAACAACTGTTGTGGTACTTGTTGTAAACTGTAGTTAGTGTGGATTCTGCTAGACTATCGATAACAGTTATGTTTATAGCATTATTTGCCACTTTAATTTATTTTATATTCACACAAGAGGTTATGGGTACTACTCGTGACCTCTTGTTTATTATTATAGGTGGTTTCTTAAGCTCATTTCAAAATGTGATAGACTACTGGTTTAAAAAAGACAAAAAAGAATAATGGCTGGAGAAAATTGTACTTGGTCAACAGCTAACGAAAAATGGGATGAGGCAACATATACATGGGCAGAAGCTTGTTTTATAGTTGACGTAGTTGGTGTTCAGGGTGGTGGTTATAGTGGACAATTAGACAAACTTAAAAAAAGGGATAAAAGCCAACAAAAAAAGTTCGTAAAATTACTTTGTAGGGTTAAAGGTGAGAAATATGAACAAGTTAAGTATTTTAGGCCAAATATACATGTTAGGATTTCGGATTTCGAATTATTGTATAAAGAAGTAATAAAGCCTAATTTACATATATTTATTAATAAACAAAATTAGATGTATACATTATATTCAGACAAAACAAATTTATTTGAATGCGACATTCAACTAGAGGGGGCTAGTTTAAAAGAAGCTAGTGCAAGGTTAATCATAGAGACAGAAGATTTAAATTTACTATACAATGGTGAGATAAGTTCAGATGGTAATTGTAGGATTAACGTACCTAAACTAAAAAGTGTGATTAATGAGAATGGTAATATTAGGTTGGAGGTAATTGCTGATGACATGTATTTCAGTCCTTGGAGTTCTGAATTTAACCTAGAAACATCTAAAAAAGTAACAGTTGAAGTTAAACAACAAGTAAAAACACCAATAATAGAGAGTAGACCTAAACTTAAAGTTAATATTATAGATAGTGCCCCTAAAAAAACAAAACATAAGGTGGTAGAATCAAAGAAAAAATCGACTAATAGAAATATCCTGACAAAAAAAGATATTGAAGGTCTGTTGAAGGGGTTAAAATAATTTACTTTCGTAATTAGGGACGTAAATTATTACCTATGGCAGATTTAAGTAACAGTAAAATAAAAAACACTTATCAGTTTGTTCTACAATCTGATGCTGGTGGTAATGTACAGACTCTTTTAGGTGTCTCACCTAACCCATTTATTATTAATGATAACTTACGGTATATTGATGGAAATCAACTAGATGGGTATGTTTTAAAATCTGACGCTAGTGGTAATGCAAGTTGGGCCTCATCTACCGTAGGTGACCTATATATTTCCGCAGCAACATTAGACAATACTATTCTTAAATTAGAAACTACTAGTGGTAGTACTATTTTAGTGCCTGTATCATATTGGTCTAGTGATGGTTTAGGTAACTATTCTAATAGTGGTTTAACCGGTAATGTTGGTATAGGAACAGCTACACCAACAGAAAAACTTCAAATATCAAGTCCATTAGCTACTCATGCAAAAATTCTTATTGATGCTGGTGCTGACGCTGATTTAATTCTAGATAAAGGTGCTGGTTCAAGGAGGTCATCTGTAAATTATAAGATTGCAGGAGTGTCAAAATGGTATGTTGGAACGGCAGATTCTGATGTTGTTGGTAGTGGTGATGATTATTTTATAGGGAAATCAATAGGTGGAACTAATGCTGAATTCTTTATTAAACAATCAAATGGAAATGTTGGAATAGGAACAACATCACCAGGAGTAAAACTAGATGTTGATGGACAAATCAGAAGTGATGATTCATTTTTGCTGCAAAGTGGAACAACTGCAATTGGTAGCATAAGAAATCAAGGTGGTGCATTGGACATAAGAGGTGATTCAACAAGGGATGTGAGTTTGGGTTCAGTAACAAGTCCACAAGCATTATTTGTTGAGGGAACAAATGGAAATGTTGGTATTGGGACAACAGCACCAAGTGCATTACTTGAAATTTCATCTACTACTGCAAATGATTTTCTAAAATTAACATCTGCTGGCGGTGGTGCAAATCCAATTAAATTAATATTTGAAAAATCAAGTGTTGAACAAGGTGTTATTGAATACAATAGAAATGGTGATTTAGAAATATACAATACAGATAGTGATGGTGGAGTGATGATTGATGGTTCATCATCTGCTGGTGCTGATTTATATGTTGCTAATTCTGGAAACGTAGGTATAGGAACAACAACACCAACTGAGGCTTTAGATGTAGTAGGTGATATAAAAGCGAGTGGAGATTTACATGCTACTAACATGTACCTAGGTAATGCAATTGAAGGACTGGGTTCGTCTCTTATATTATATTCACAATACACAAATAGGGGGAGAATAGATATATATGGTTCTAATACTGCAGGGACAAACAATGTGAAAATGTATGGAGGAACTGCAACTTTATCCCTTGTGCGTGATACGGGGGTGGATATAATAGGTGCTATAACAGCCTCAGGTAATATAAGTGCAAGTGGTCATACAGTTTCTAATAGTGTAGAAGCAGCCGTTGTTGTAAGTGCACCTGAAATAAGAACAGACCGGATACGTGCTAAGACAAGTGTGAATACTATAATAGATATAACAACTGGTATTAACATTGACGGCAATATAACAGTCTCAGGTGATATAACCACCAGCGGTATAACCGTCAATGGAAATATTGTTGGTGATGATACAACTAACATTACAAATATAGCTACTTTAGAATGTGATACAGTTGCTCACGATAACGATACTAACAATAAAATAACTTTTGGCACAGACACCCAAGAATACCAAACAGGAGGTTCTTCAAGATTAGATATAAGTGATGAAGGTGTAAGATTAGGTGGGTCCGGTGCAAGAGTAACAACAATTGAAGATAATAATGCTTTAGGTACTTCCGACACCAAACTACCAACCCAAGGTAATGTTAAAGCTTATGTTGATGGGGCCTACAGTCGAACTTACGTTAGTTATTATTCTAGTGTAAGTGGTTCTTTAGCTGCGACAAATAATTGGATATTACCATCTATTGGTGGTGGTATTTCTAACCATACTTGGAATGTAAATTCTGGTTATGCTGGAAGTAACCAGACCGTAGGGAATACATTTACTGTAGCAAGTAATGGTGCGGCTCAAGCTATACCTATACCATTTGATGGTATTTTAGAAGGTTTTTATTGTAATTGTAGAAATAATGGTGCTGAATCAGACCCAAGAAATGCTGCATTATTTACTTCTACTTTAGATTGGGGAACCGGTAATGTTAACACTATGACTTTAAGATTTTTTGGAGCTGGAAATGATGATGGTGGAATATCTAATAGTAGACCTTACTTTATAAATGGAATAGGAGAACCTTTAGCGGTAAGTAGAGGAGATGTAATAATGCCTGCCATATCTGCACAAGATGGTGGGTCTATCGCAAACCAATGTACATGGACAGTAGTACTTGCTACCACATTATCGGGTACCACATAAAAATAAAATTTTAAAAAGTATACTATGTCTATAGAAAAAATAACAGAAGAATTAAATGCACTTAACATTATAAGTAATAGTGGAGATACCCATACCCGTGAAACTGAAGCTAGTATTGAGTACTCAATGGGTGATGGTGATGCGGAAGTACTTAGTACTATCCTAGAAAAAATAGTCTCAAAATTAAACGAATTAACAGATAAAGTTAATTCTGAACATCCATAATACAATTTTATAGTCTAATTGTTTTGTCAATAACTTATTTTGTTGTATATTTGTAATATGAACGATAATAAACTACAAAGACTTAAAAACTTACTCTCAATTCCTACATACACTTGGGAAGAGGACGACCTTATTAATTATATTGTTGAAAATTATAGTGACCTATGTGACACTCTTGAGGTGGATGATATAGGAAATATGTACCTAACTAAAGGTAAATCAGAATATTACCCGTGTTTTGTTGCGCACTTGGATACGGTCCACCAAAAAGTAGATATGGTGGTAGAAGAAGAGATGTTACCTAACGCACAGGGAGAATTAAAACTAGCATTAAAGGCTTATGAAGAAATAAGTGGAAAACCCACTGGGATAGGTGGTGATGATAAAGCTGGTGTTTTTATATGTTTAGAATTGTTAAGAGAGTTAGAGTCTTGTAAAATTTTCTTACCAGTTGCGGAAGAAACTGGGTGTCATGGGTCTAAAAAGGCTAACCCAGATTTTTTTACTAATGTTTCTTATGCTATACAATTTGACTCTACTGAAAATAACACCATGAGTAAAACATTAATGGGAACGCCTCTTTTTGAAGAGGATGGTGATTTTATAGGTAAAGTAAAAAACTTAATTAACGAACACGGTTTAACCGAATGGCGACATCACCCATACACCGACACTATGATTCTATCACAAAAATTTGATTTTTCTTGTTTAAATTTTGCAGCTGGGTATTATAGGTACCACACTAAAGACGAATATGTGGTTATAGAAGACGTAAAAAACACACTAAATCTAGCAAAAAAAGTGGTTAAAACTCTAGGTAATGAAAAACACAAATACAAAGTTTCACCAATACCAACAAAAACATATCTATTCTAGCTAACACATTGTAATTTCGGTAATATTTATAAATAAAACGTAAATATGCCATATCCAATTCCTTTTTATATGAGAGTAGGTGCTTCTAACGCACTTACCCACGCAGAACTTGATAGCAATCAACAGATTCTAAGTGACAAAATTGACCTTACAGTAGGTAATAACCTAGGTAATGGTGCTGGAATTTATTTAAGTAAGACGGCCAACTCAAACGATGGATTCCTTAATTTTAGAACTTTAGCGGGACTAAGTGGTACCAGTATTTTTATATCTGGAGACACTTTAGTTTTCGTTAACGACGGTGATTTTTGCCATACACCAGTAACAGCTAATCAAATAGAAGCATGTGATTGCACAAGTGGGGTAACAATAAACACCAATTGTGATGGATGTGGTGACGTTAATTTTGGTATAAGTGGTGTTACATTTAATTATAATTCTACTAGTAGTTATACCTTTCCATGTTTTGATGGGGCAGTCAATTATGTTCTATGTACTGATGGTTATGGGAATGTGAATTGGTGTCCACCACAATCTGGTGGTACTGTATCAGCAGATACCTTTATAAGTAATTTTACATTAACAAATGAAACTAATTTACAAATTTTTAGAAATGATGGTGTATCCTGGAATGTAGATATTTCAGGTGTAACACCTTACCATTACGGTGAAGGGTATAGAGCTATAGAACCTAGGGTTACAAGTCAACACCACTCTTATGCAAGAGGAGAACTGTCAAATGTACAAGGGGGGTATTATAATATTGTCGATTTAGATTCTAATTTTAGTTTTATAGGTGGTGGGTTAAGTAACGATTTATCTGGTTCATCCTATTCATTAATTGTGGGTGGTCAGAAAAATGATATAATAGCGTACGTGGCTTCGGGTCTCACGTTTTCTGGCAATACTTTAGTTGGTGGTAGTTTTAATAGGTTACACGGTGTTGGTAGTTCATTTATAGGTGGTGGTTTACAGAATAAAATACAAAGAGCTTTTGAACTTACAGGGGCAACACCAGTAAGTTCATTGATAGTTGGTGGTGAATATAATATAATCACTGGGGAAACACAAGGGGTTAGTGTTATTGTTGGTGGAAAAGACAATGTAGTGGGTTATGGTGTTACCGGGAACTTTATAGGTGGTGGTTATGAAAATACCATAGAACACATGTATGGTGGGTATAGTTCCATAGTCGGTGGTAGTAAAAATGTCATTTCTGGAGACACATACAGTTCAATTGTGGGTGGTCAGGAGAATAGGATTGACGGTGACAATACAGAAGATGAACAAAGTTTAAATAACTTCATTGGTGGTGGTAAAGTAAATCAATTAGATAATACAGTAGGGGCAGCCATTGTAGGTGGATTCCATAATACCATAAAAGCAGATGCTGGTTCTGTTGATGGTGAAGGTACAGAAAAATATAGAGAATATAGTTTCATTGGGGCAGGAGAACACAATGAAATCCAAGGTGGAACAGATAATGTAGTTGTAGGTGGACATAGAAACATAATACAATCTGGAAGTTCTTGGTCATCTATTGTAGGTGGTTCGGGAAATACAATTAACCATTACTCCGCTTATTCTTTTATAGGGGGTGGTACAGGTAACACAATTAATCATAGATATGGGTTTATTGGTAGTGGTCAAGATAATACCATACACACTAACTCTCATTTAGAACTTCAAAAAACCGGATTTCATGCCGCTATTGTTTCCGGTAGATTAAATCAAGTACGTAGTAAACAAGCAATTATTGGTGCGGGGTACGGTAATATAATTGAAACAGAATCATTTAGAAGTGCAATACTTTCTGGTAGACAAAATATAATATTTTCTGGGTCACCTAATAGTTTAATTGGTGTTGGTGTTACAAATACAATACATGAAAATAACCAATCAACAGCAATTGTTGCTGGTGCATCAAATCAAATACACGGAAACCATAATGTTCCAGTACATGGACTTAATTCTAAATATGCTTTTATTGGTGGTGGGTATTCAAATGAAATCAGTGGGTATTCTTCTACTGTAGTAGCTGGTATCAATAATGAAATAAAATCCACTTATGGGTTTATTGGTGCGGGTAGTAACAACAGTATCAAACCCGGAAGTACTGCCTCATCAATCGTGGGTGGACAGCAAAATGAAATTTCTGGTAGTATATATACAGCGGTCACTAATGTAGAAACTTATCAAATATCGGTAATGAGTGCCACATCCACATATTCTTTTATAGGTGGTGGATTTAATAATTTAATATCAGGGTACACTAATTCTATTGCGGGTGGTATAAATAATAAAATAACTAATAGTGCATCCGTATCATTTATAGGGGGTGGTGGACAAAATACCCTTGAAGGTCCTGCAGATAGAATGTCTATTCTAGGTGGTCAGGAGAATACCGTTCTTAATGCCAGATTTTCCACTATATTAAACGCTTCTGGTAATACCATATATTCCCATGCAGAAGATGCAGCAATCATTGGTGGTAGTTCATTAATAGCTACTTCAGCATCTACAACATTTATGCATGGATTAGACGTAGATACTGGAACTAGACATGGTGACAGACCATTTAAATACCATGGGTCCTTCACCAATTCAAATATAAATTTTGTATTAACATCTATAGATAATGACGGTACAGCAGTGTGGAAACCAGCACCTGGAACAACATCAGCTTCTACTAGAGATTGTTCAGGTGATGAATACGTAGTAAGTGCAACAACAAGTGGTTGTTGTCAACTAGTACTAACAACAAATAGTGGTACGACCATTATACAAGATATATGTAACGATTTAGGACCATACCAATGGGGTGAATCACCTAACTCAATTAGACCTGTACTACCAAGTGCACCAGGAGACATTAACTTCTTTGATACTGTATCAGACTTATCTGGTATTATGGCGGGTAGAGCCAACACTATTTCGGGTAGTCCTTATTCCTTTATAGGTGGTGGTAGTAAAAATATGATAGACATCTCCCCACCAGACAATTATGGGTGGAATGCTATTGTAAATGGTAGTCACAATAAAATTCAAAACTTAGACGGTAATAATCAAGGTTTCTCTTCTCTTATTGTTAACGGAGATAAAAATATAATTAGTGGTGGTACAAGAAACTCAATACTTAATGGGTTATCTAATAGAGTAGGAGCAGATTATGCTACTGTACTAAACGGAGCATACAACATATCAAACCATAGAGCTTCTACAATTGTTGGTGGATTAAATATTATGTCTCTTACATCTCACACGGTGTACATGAATGGTTTAAGTGTAAATACTACTTTAACTGACCCATTGATTGGTGGTGAAAGATATTTCCAATATCACGGGGCAGCAGCCAACCCAGGACAAAATAAATTCTTAATGGATGTGGATGGTATGGGTAATGCGGTTTGGTCGGACATACCAGGAAGACCGACATTTACAGGTGATACGTTCGCAGTTTCAGCTTATACAAGTGGATGTACATTATATATTACGGTTAGTGATGGTACAACTTTAACGGCCGATACGTGTAACAGTTTCTCTGATAGTCCATATAGGTATGACAATCTAGTTGATAATATAGTCCCTAAATTGCCAAACACGGTAGGACTTGTAAATCAAGCGGGTGATGGTGTTCAATGGACAACATACAATAACATAGCTGGTGGTCAAAGAAATAAAATATTTACTTCTTGGGACACCACATCTAACTCCATCATAAATGGATTTCAAAACACCATTTCAGGACAAACAAGTTATGCGGGTGTAGGTGGATACAAAAACGTAGTCGGTACCCAATCAAGTAGTTCACACGTATTTGGTAGTCAGAATATATTACATGGTTCTTCAGAATCTTTAGTTGGTGGTTTAAAAAACTATATTAATTCTTCAGATAGAAATTTTATAGGTGCCGGAACTGATGGTCAAATTTGGAGGTCAAATGCGTCAGCTATTATGGCTGGTAAAGGAAACATAATTAGTGCGGATACACAAACACTAAGAAGTAAAATTATTTTAGGTGGTCTTACTAATAAAATCATTAGTCAAGGAATTACGGGGTTATCCTCTAATTATGGTACCATACTTAATGGTGATAGTAATAGAATCTGGCGTGGTAGTAGTTATGGTCTTATAGGTAATGGACATATAAATTACATTTCTGGGGTGACATACGCTACCATCATTAACGGTGTAGAAAATAGAATTTTCCCTAACGGTAAAGAAGGTGTTATTAAGTACGCTCCGGAATACTCGGTAATTGTTAATGGTACGGGTAATACTATTTCATACGAATATAATGCCTCAGCTATTATAGGTGGTGTTAACATAAGTGCTGTTAGGTCACAAACTACTCACATGAAAGGGTTGGAGGTTAATACTAACACAACTGAGGGAAATAGACAATTTACATATAAAGGTGGTTATGCTAATCCTGGTTTTGGTTCCTTTTTAATGGACTCAACAGGAGGGGGTGATGCGGTATGGAGTAGAATCCCAATAATTGGGTACACTGGTGGTACACTTACCGGTGATACCTATGTAGTGTCCGCTCACACCAGTGGATGTACACTTTTTATTACATTAACTGATGGCACAGTATACGACGCTAACATATGTGATGGGTTCACTGATAGCCCTTATAGGTATGATGAAGTAAATCAAAACATTGTCCCTAAATTACCTTCAAATCCAAGTATAGTAAATCGTGCAGGACACAATGGTATTATCACCCAATACAACAATATCGCTGGTGGGTCGAAAAATAAAATATGGACCAATTGGGATACCTTTGGTAACGCCATAATTAATGGTCAACAAAACATTATTAGTGGTCAAACCAGTTATGCTACCGCAGGTGGTTATAGAAATATTATAGAAGGGGCTTCTCCCTCATCTATTGCACATGGTGGATACAATTATGTACGTAATTCGAATTATGGTAATGTATTTGGATATTTCAATACCTTATGGAATACTAGTCGTTCTGCGATTCTAGGTGGTAATTCACATTCCATTATTAAAGGTTGGGGTAACGTCATAGGTGGTGGTATAGGAAACGTAATTTCCGGTAGAACCTCAACTAGTAATAGTTCTATGGGTATAGCATCTGGTTACGATAACTTAATAGTAGATGGTAATTACAGTACTGGGGGTGGTACCTATCAAACACAATTTACTAGTGTTTATTCCTTTATAGGGGGTGGTATAAGAAATAATATATGGCAAGGAAGTATTAGTTCAGTTATTTTAGGTGGAGGATACAACTATATTTCAGGAACCACCAACGCAGCTATTTTATCAGGTAGACACAACAAGATACATCCTGGTACTAAAGAAGGTCCAATGTTCGCTCCTGACTATTCAGCTATTGTTAATGGTTCTGGTAATACTATTTCATGGGAATATAATGGGGCAGCCATTATTGGTGGTGTAGATATAAGTGCTGTTAAGTCACAAACTACACATATGAAAGGTCTGTATGTTGATACCGATACAACCGAAGGACAAAGAGCATTTAGATATTATGGTTCTTTCGCTAGTCCAGGTGTTGGTAGAGTATTAACTGACATTAGTGGTGCTGGTGATGCTGTTTGGCAAGAAATGGGCGGACCTAGAATAACTGGTGATACATATGCAATTTCAGCCTATACTAGTGGATGTACGTTGTATATAGATGTAAGTGATGGAACAACATTAACCGCTAACACCTGTAATGAATTTGGGTCTATTAGCCCTTACGAATATTCCACAGCAGCAAACTCGATTCGTCCTGTCATACCAACACAAGCAAGTGGGGTCGGTAATGATAATTTACACGGAATATATCACAACATAGCAGGTGGTCAACAAAATACAATATTATATGGGGCCAACATAGGTAGTACCAATGTCGCTAAAACAGTCAATAACGCTATTATTAATGGTATGAATAACACGATATCGGGTAACACCAACAACAGTGCTACAGGTGGTAGAAATAATCTTATAGTTGGGGGGTCTAGTTTAGGGGCTGGTGAACAGGCTTCTTCTCATAGTGTTTATTTGTTTGGTACTAATGGTTATATACAAAATTCTTCTCATACCACACTCGCAGGTGGACAAAATAGTTCTATAATTGATTCTGACGCAGGATTTATTGGGGCTGGAATTAATAATAGAATGAGATGGTCTAGATGGTCTAGTGTAGTTGGTGGTGGGTACAATTATATCTCTGGAGCAACACACTCGTTTATAGGTGGTGGTAATTTAAATGTTATTGAAGCCAATCAAGGGACTAGTGGTGAATTCATGTACGCTGTAATTGGTGGTGGTTATCAAAACACAATTACATCATTTGGTGCGGACAATAGAGAAGCTTCAATAGTGGGTGGTCGTGGAAATGAAATATGGAATGGTGGTACACGTAGTTTTATAGGTGGTGGTCATGACAATAGAATAAGTGGGGTTACTGAATCTTCTATTGTTGGTGGTTATCGAAATACAATCACACAAGCATTTAGAGAGGGGATGGAGGTACCACACTATTCAGGTATTCTAAATGGTAGTGGAAATACAATTAGTTTATCTCATGTTGGTGCAGCCGTTCTAGGTGGTGTGGATATAAACTCAAGCAAGTCCCAAACTACTCACATGAAAGGACTTTATGCTAATACTGACACTACAGAAGGAGCACGTGCATTTAGATATTATGGTGCATTTGCAAACCCAGGTCTTGGTAGAGTGTTAACAAGTGTTAATGGTGTTGGTGATGCTGTTTGGCAACAAATGGGTGGACCTAGAATAACGGGTGATACATTTGCTGTCTCTGCCTATACTAGTGGATGTACATTGTATATAGACATAAGTGATGGAACAACATTAACTGCTAATACATGTAATCAGTTTGGGTCTATTAGCCCTTACGAATATTCTACTGGTGTAGATTCTATTAGACCAGTAATCCCGACACAAGCAAGTGGGGTTGGTAATGATAATAAACATGGTTTCTACCATAATATAGCTGGGGGGCAAAACAATACTATTTTATTTGGAGCTGGTTTACCACCTGTTATAGAAACTAAAACATTCAATAACGCTATTATTAATGGTAATACAAATACCATATCTGGTAATACTAATGATAGTTGGTTAAGTGGTTCTTACAATTTGATGGTAAATGGTTACGTTTCTGCTGGGGGTGGAAACATTAGTTATATGGAAAATGTTACAGCTTCTAATATACAAGGAGGGTGGAAGAATTCGATGGTAAAATCAGTATATTCTAATATAGATGGTGGACACATAAATAAGATAGGTAACGGTTGGAATAGTAGTATCCAAAATGGTACAGATGCTGTAATATCAGGTGATTCTCGTTCAATAGGGATACAGTATGGTTTGATAGGTAATGGTCTGGACAATCACATATATTCTCATTATCAGAATGATGTTACTAGTCATGCTACTATAGTAAATGGAGGTGATAATAGAATCTGGCGTGGTAGTAGTTATGGTACTATATTAAATGGATATATAAATTACATTTCAGGTTCTACATATTCTGGAATTTTAGGTGGTAAAGAAAATAGAATATTCCCGAGTGGTAAAGAACCGGGAAGTGAACAAACACCTAATTACTCAGTAATTGTTAATGGTAGTGGTAATACAATAACTGGAGCAATGAAAGCAGCGGCAATTATTGGTGGTGTAGATATTACCGCGTCTAGGTCACAAACTACCCATATGAAAGGTTTGTATGTTAATACTAACACAACAGAAGGAGCACGTGCATTTAGATATTATGGTGCATTTGCAAACCCGGGTACTAACAGAATATTAACATCTATCAATAGTGCTGGTGACGCTGTGTGGAAGGAAACTAGAAATGTGGATTTAACAGGTGATACATTCGCAGTTTCAGCCTACACTAGTGGATGTACTATGTATGTTGTAGTTAGTAATGGTACAGTTTTAACAGCTAACACTTGTAATGAATTTACCGAAGGTCCTTATAGATACGATACTGGTTGGGGTACTATAGTACCTAAATTACCAGCAACAGCATTCCAAGAAAATGATATTAGAAATGGTTACTATAATAATATAGGTGGTGGTAAAAGAAATCTAATTACCGGAGTTATAAATACTTTTGTTCCCAGTCCGAACGAAGGATACGGGTGGTCTAACTACTCCTCAATTCTTGGTGGTGATTTAAATACGATAACAGGTGGTACTGTAGGTTCACATATCGGTGGAGGAGCTTACAACTTTATTAACAAAGGAATATACTCCTCAGTTGTTGGTGGTGTAGCAAATAGAGTAGAAGGAGGTCAATATGGTGTAGCTGTTGGAGGTACGCTCCATCTTATAAAAGACACTAGAATGGGTTACGTTGGACAAGGTTTAAGAAATACAGTAGTTTTTGGAAAACATAATACCATATTAAATGGTCGTCTAAATGCAACTTCTGGGGTAACAACTACAGGTGGACAATATGGTTTAGTTGGTAATGGTGTTAACAACCAGGTCCTACACAGAGGAAACGTTAGTGGGTCATGGAATTTCTATGGGTCAATTTTAAATGGAGAAGATAATAGAGTGTGGGATAGAACTTACTATTCTCATATCGGGAACGGACTTAAAAATCAAATTAGTGGAGCTACTTACGCTTCTATCCATAATGGTAAACAAAACTTTATAAGTGGTATCGAGTTAGGTGGTGAGGGGGTTGTTCATAGAGAAACACAATACCCGACAATCCTTAACGGTTCAGGTAATACTATATCTGCTTGGGCGGATGCTTCTGTAATATTAGGTGGTGTAGATATACAGGCTACCTTATCACAAACTACATACATGAAAGGTCTAGATGTTGACACTGACACACATAATGGACATAGAAAATTCAGGTACCACGGTGCTTGGGCAAATGAACAATCAGGTAGGTTCTTAAAATCTGTGAATAACTTGGGTGACGCTGTTTGGGCTGACATAGAGGGTCCGAGGGTGGATTTAACTGGTGACACATATGCAATTTCAGCCTATACTAGTGGATGTACGTTGTATATAGATGTAAGTGATGGAACAACATTAACCGCTAATACTTGTAATCAGTTTACCGAAGGTCCTTACGAGTACGGTACAGCAAATGAATCTATTAGACCAAAACTACCACCACAATCTAGTTTCTGGAAAAATAGAGTTTTACAAGGTCAAAACCACAATATAGCTGGTGGTAGAGGAAACTTAATTGTGTATAGTATTGATGATAGACTTACTAGTAATAAAATAACATCTAACGGGATAATCAATGGTGACCTAAACACTATATCAGGTGCTAGTTATAATTCAGCAATCGGGGGTAATTATAACTACATGAACACTGTGACAGGAAGCGGTGAAGATGCTGGAATGGGTCAGAATAATGCTAGTTGGATGTTCGGTTTCTCTAACTATTTAGAGAATTCAAAATACACCTCAATTGCTGGTGGTTCAACTAATAGTGTACAAAGTTCAGACAAATCATTTATAGGTTCAGGGCAACAAAATAAAATATTAACAGAGTCTCATGACGCTTCAATTGTTGGTGGTCAAGAAAACACTATATTACGTAGTAGACGTAGTTTTATTGGGGGAGGATTCCAAAATACTATATCTGGAACCACTAATGGTTCACTAGAAAACTTTATAGGTGCAGGACACGGAAATAAAATCATTAGTGGATTAGGTGGAGAAATTAACCTACACTCGTCTATAGTTGGTGGTTATCAAAATATATTATGGCAAGGAAGTGAACAAGGATTTATAGGAGGTGGAGAAAACAACTACATTAGTGGTACCACCTACTCTAGTGTGTTAAATGGTAGGGATAATAGAATATTCCCATTTGGTAAACAACCTGGTACTGAAGGTGTCCCTGACTATTCTGTAATCATTAATGGTACTGGTAATACTATAGCAGGTGAGTTTAAATCAGCTGTGGTTATGGGTGGAAACGATATGTTTGCACGTCGTTCACAAACAACCCACATTAAAGGTCTATATGTTGATACGGACACAACAGATGGTACAAGAGCATTTACATATAGAGGTTCTTTCGCTAACCCTGCAGCAGGTAGGGTATTAAAATCTATCAATAGTGTTGGTGACGCTTATTGGGCTGACCCAAATAGTGTACAAATGACTGGTGATACCTTTGCTGTGTCAGCGTTTACAAACGGATGTATATTAAACGTCTTACTTAGTGATGGTGTTACATTAACAGCTAATACTTGTAATGAATTTACTGATAGCCCATATAGGTATGACTTAGGAAATGGTAATATAATACCTAAACTACCAGTCAACCCTAGTAGTTCAGGTTACAACATTGCAGGTGGTGCTGGAGGTTCTTATAACAACATTGGAGGTGGAAGATATAATGGCATAAGTGGGTACACATCTGTAATAGCTGGTGGTTCAACGAACAAGATAGGTGATGTTGGTTATGGTTTCATCGGTGGTGGTTCAGATAATAGTATTAGTGATTCTTTAGCCTACACTACAATCGTAGGTGGTTTTAAAAACGAAATAGTAAAAGGTACTACAAACTGGTTTACCTTTATAGGGGGTGGGCGTGACAATAGAATTACTGGTAATGTAACAGGTTCCGGTGGTGGAAGTCAACACTCCTCAATTGTTGGTGGTGAAAAGAATTTAATTTCTGGGATAACATCAAATGAAAAATGGTCACTTATTGGTGGTGGAGAAAACAATACAATAGTTAATGGAATAAAAGGAGTTATTGTAAATGGTTGGGATAACTCGATATCTCCAGCGTCAGGTTTAATAACTAATCACAGTTATCAGTCTTCTATCTTAAACGGTAGAGGTAACTTAATCTTAGCGGATACAGCTTCACATTATTATGGTCATATCCTAGGTGGTTCTGGACATACCACTCACGCGATTGCACACAGTTCAGCAATTTTAGGTGGTGTAGACATGACGGCATTCACACCAAGTACAACTTATTTAGACTCGGCACAAGTTAATGGTAAAATACGAGTAGCTTCTAAAGAGTTTATGCAAAGTAGTAACTCTAACTTTACAGCGTCGTACCAAACACCAGTAACTACTTTAGATGTTGTTCACGATAACAATACTTTCTCCACCATGTCTGCGGGTACCGCTGGGGGTGAAATTGTTAGGTTTGGTACAACAGGGCCTGGTTATCTTCCAGGTATGTTAGTACAGTTAAGAAATGGTAAATGGTATCCTGCTGACGCAGATGAGACCTCACAACAAGGAAATATGTTAGGTGTTTCGTTAGGTGCTTCTCCTTCTTTAGGTATACTAATAAGAGGGTTTGCAGCTTTAAACTCTACAGCTGACGGGGTTACTACTTGGTCTATTGGGGGTCCTTTATATGTCTCACAAACAGCAGGACAAATAACAGAAACAGCACCTAGTGCATCAAATCGTTATGTTAGGGTGGTAGGTTATATGACAGAAACTTCTAACCTAGTGTACTTTAACCCTGACGGGACATTTATTAAAATAGCATAATGGCAGATATATACAACATTAACGGAGTTCCCTATTGTGCAAGTGCATCAACAGTAAATGGGGTCACTCAAACACACACTTATAACGTAGACGACGTAATTAAAGATTGTGTGACTGAAAATTGTTTTACTTGTGGTCCTTTTTTATTATCCATAAACTCAGAAAACTGTACAATAGCATGTGCTGCAGAATGTACAAATTTTTGGTCTGTACAAATAAAACCACCTTGTACCGGTTGTAACTTGGTGGTAGGACAAGCCCTATACAGTGACCAAAATTGTACACCAGCAGCTAACGGTTATTATTCTGGTCAAAATTGTGGTAATGACGAGTATTGTCAATACTGTTACCAAGTTTCTGGAGGTGTTATTGTTGCAATTACACAATGTAATAGTAGTGAGTGTGCGACAATCAATACCAGTCAATACAATAACCAATATACAGGATGTGGGGAAATAGACCAACCAGAAGAGGTATATGGTGGTATAGGTGTATGTTCTGACGAAACCTGTACCGTAAAGTACACAGATGGAACACCTGGTAGTTTAGTACCAGGTGACCATTTATGGATTTCTAGTGGTTGTATTTGTGACCCAGTAACAGCTATAGGTTATTACAGAGCCTATGCATCAGAATGTTCAAACGATAAAGACTCCCAATGTATAGAATTGGATGCTGATTGTAGAATTAGAGCTGTACAACCATGTAGGCAAGTAGGCCCTGGCCCTGCTTATTAATGTAAAAAGTTATATTATTTTATAGTAATTTTTCCGTCCTTTTTACGTATAGACAACATATAGGATTTATCCACAACTATATTCCTTTTTAATACTTCTTCAGATATATAATCCTCTATCTTTATTTGTATTGTTCTTTTTATTGGTCTTGCCCCAAACTTATCATCGAACCCATCATCAGCAATATAATTTACTACACTAGCATCAAATTTAAATTTGTACCCCATTTCATCTAGTCTTGTTTTTAAGTTAGCAAGCTCTAATTTAACAATTTCTTTTATGTTTTTATGGTCTAGAGGGTTGAATACTATAGTTTCGTCTAGTCTGTTTAAAAACTCTGGACTAAATTTATTTTTTAATGCCTTAGTTATAACGTTTTTTTGTTCCTCATCTTCGTGACTTTGTTTAGAACTAGTCATAAACCCTAAACCACTACCAAAGTCCTGTAGTTGCCTACTACCCACGTTTGAAGTCATTATTATTAAGGTATTTTTAAAATTAATCTTTCTACCTAAACCATCTGTTAAATGGCCTTCATCTAATATTTGTAATAGTAAATCATAAATGTTTTCATGAGCCTTCTCAATCTCATCAAGTAGAACAACTGAGTAAGGGTTTTTTCTTACAGCTTCAGTTAGTTGTCCCCCTTGGTTGTACCCAACGTATCCAGGAGGTGAACCTATTAGCCTGGAAGAGGTAAATCTTTCTTTATATTCCGACATATCCACTCTAATTAAATTGTTTTCGTCCCCAAAAATTTCTTTTGCTATAGCTTTTGCCAATAATGTCTTACCAATTCCAGTGGACCCTAAGAACATAAATGCTCCAATAGGTTTCTTATGTTCTCTAATACCGACCCTATTCCTTCTAATGGCTTTAGATATCTTTTTTATTGCTTGTGGTTGACCCACTACTGACTTATTTAAAAGAGTTTCTAATTGTAATAAACTTTCACTTTCATCATCAGTTAGTCTTTTTAAAGGTATTTTAGTCATTTGGGAAACCACACTGAAAATATCATCTTCAGTAACTTCTCTTCTAGTGTCTTCTAAAGATGACTCCCAAGTTAGTTTAGTGTCTTCTAATTTAGTTATTAGGTTTTTTTCTTTATCCCTAAGTTCCGCTGCACGTTCAAAAGCTTGGTTTTTTACAACATTAACTTTTTGTTCTTTTACGTCACTTATCTTTTTCCGTAAGTCCTCAATCTCCTTAGGGTACTCTATCTCCACTTGAACTTTTGCCCCTACCTCATCTAAAATGTCTATAGCTTTATCTGGGAATTCCCTATCTGTAATGTATCTTTCAGCTAGATTTACACACATAGATAAGCATTTATCACTAAATTTAACCTTATGGTGGTCTTCATATTTGTCTCTTATGTTCTTAAGGATTTGTAATGTTTCCTCTATAGATGTTGGGTCTACCGTCACTTTCTGAAACCTTCTAACTAAAGCACCATCTGATTCTATGTTTTCTCTATATTCATCTATGGTTGTTGCTCCTACACATTGTAGTTCACCCCTTGCTAGTGCTGGTTTAAATATATTTGCAGCATCTAGAGAACCAGAAGAGTTACCAGTACCAACTACGGTATGTATTTCGTCTATAAAAACTATAATGTCTGGATTATCATATAACTCATCTAAAACAGCTTTCATTCTCTCCTCAAACTGACCTCTATATTTGGTTCCTGCTACTATAGATGTTAAGTCTAAAGCTACTATTCTTTTATCCAATAAATTTCTTGGACATTTTCCATTGTGGATTCTCATAGCTAATCCCTCCACTAATGCAGTTTTCCCACATCCAGGTTCACCTATCAGTATAGGGTTATTTTTTTTACGTCTAGAAAGGATTTGAGCAATTCTAGTTATTTCGTCTTTTCTACCCACTACTGGGTCTAATTTACCTTCTTCCGCAAGAACAATTAAATCTCTAGAAAAGTTATCTAGGATTGGTGTTTTTGAGGCGGTACCGGTTTTTTCTTTTTTAGGCATTCTGTTTTCGTCTTTGTTTTCAAACTCTGAAAAATTGTTAGATAGGTCTTCCATATTTCTTTTTTTATAAATTTATAATTAATTCCACTTAAAATCAACCCCTGACATAATGTCACCTACTAATGACAGGTTGACTTTCTCAATGTAATGGTATACTATTTGTATATTACAATAAGTGTTGTATATTAGTACAAACATAATAAAAATAAAATAAAATAATATTAAAAATGAAGAAAATTATTGGAATTGATTTGGGGACCACAAATTCATGTGTCTCAGTAGTGGAGGGGGGTGTACCTAACATTATCGTTAATGGGGAAGGAAAAAGAACAACACCATCTATAGTGTCCTTTAAAGGAGGAGACCGTTCTGTTGGTGACCCAGCAAAAAGACAATCAGTAACTAACCCTGAAAATACTGTTTACTCAGTAAAGAGATTTATAGGTAGTAAGTATAGTGAGATTAGTAAAGAAGCAAAAAAAATGGCTTATAAAGTAGAAAAAGGTACAAACGGTACCGTATCTATTATAGTCGAGGATAAAACGTATGTGCCACAAGAAATATCTGCGGTTATATTACAAAACTTAAAAAAGACAGCTGAGGACTATCTGGGGTCTAAAGTAACAGATGCGGTTATAACAGTACCAGCATACTTTAATGATGAACAAAGAAATGCTACAAAAGAAGCTGGTGAAATCGCTGGGTTAAACGTGTTAAGGATAATCAATGAACCGACTGCAGCTGCATTGGCTTACGGTTTAGATAGTAAAGAAGATAAGACAATAGCTGTGTATGATTTAGGTGGGGGTACTTTTGACATCTCAATACTAGAGATTGGGGGTGGAGTTTTTGAAGTTAAGTCGACTAACGGGGATACCCATTTAGGTGGTGATAACTTTGATGAAAAAATAATCGAGTGGTTATTAAAAGAATTTAAAACAGATACTGGTATGGACCTTTCTTCTGACTCTGCAGCGTTACAACGTTTAAGAGAAGCTTCTGAAAAAGCAAAAGTAGAGTTATCTAATTCTATGACAACGGAAATTAACTTACCTTATCTAACAGCGGATAACACAGGCCCAAAACATTTAGTTAAGGAATTGACTAGAGCTAAGTTTGAGTCTATGGTGGGAGATTTAATTAAAAAAAGTCTTACCCCTTGTAGAAAAGCAATAAAAGATGCTAAGTTAAAAGTAAGTGAAATAGATGAGGTCATCCTAGTAGGTGGTTCAACTAGAATTCCTATCATACAAGAAGCTGTAGAAAAACTATTTAACAAAAAACCATCTAAAGGAGTTAATCCAGATGAGGTAGTTGCGATGGGGGCAGCAATACAAGGTGGTGTTTTAGGTGGGGACGTAACTGATGTACTCCTACTGGACGTTACCCCACTATCCTTAGGTATAGAAACAATGGGTGGCGTAATGACTAATTTAATAGAGTCTAACACCACAATACCGACATCTAAATCACAAGTGTTCTCTACAGCAGTAGATAACCAACCATCTGTGGACATTCATGTGTTACAGGGTGAAAGACCTATGTCTAGTGATAATAGAAGTTTAGGTAGGTTCCAACTAACGGATATCCCACCATCTTCTAGAGGTATTCCACAGATTGAGGTTACGTTTGATATCGACGCAAATGGAATTATAGATGTTAAAGCAATGGATAAAGGTACTGGTAAGATACAAAACATTAAAATTGAGTCTGGTAGTAGTTTAACAGATGAGGAAATACAAAAAATGAGAGATGAAGCTGAAAGTAATGCTGAGGAAGACAAAAAAAAGAAAGACGGAATTGATAAGTTAAATGAGGCTGACGCAATGGTTTTCCAGACAGAAAAACAAATTAATGAGTTAGGTGAGAAAATCGAAGAAGGTGATAAGGAAAGTTTAATGGAGTCCATCACCCAACTAAAAACGTCTATATCAGATAAGAATCTAGATGAGATTGATAAACAGTTAGAAGAAGTTAACAATAAATGGCAATCCATATCTCAAAAAATGTATGAGAATACAGATACTGGTGAGACTAGTGAAGAGTCTGAAGAAGACATAACTGACGTAGAATACGAAGAAGTTTAAAAATAAAGCCCCCAGAAATGGGGGTTTTTTAATTTCTAGTTATTTATAAATAAAAAACAATGGGAGTACTATCAGAAATATACCAAGAAGAAAAGATTATAAACAAGTATAAATCATCTAACATTAAGTCGTCAATCTATGAAACAGACACTAAAAAATTAATCATAGAATTTAATGGTGGAAGAAAATACGAATACTTAGATGTTCCTAGCCATGTGTGTGCATCATTCAGAAAAGCCAAAAGTCAGGGACAATACTTTAGTACAAAAATAGCAAAAAAATACGACTTTAAATTACTAGGTAACTAATATCAACCTAAGCACTTTTTAAAACTATTTATGTTTATGACACTTGCATCTAAAATACTTTCAAGCTTTGAAGTTAAAAATAATTTAAATCCTAAAATTTGGACTAGGGGGTTAGATGGGGAATTTACCTTGCGACCAGACATTAGAAAAAAACTATTGTTGGTCACTAATGATTTTTTAGATTTTATAAACTTAGACGGATTAGCGTGTGATGTAGACACTAAAGACTGTGACATAGATGATATTACAATAACAGGTAGTATATCTAATTATAATTGGTCAGAATTTTCAGATATAGACTTACACCTTATTTTAGATTTTAACTCTGTAGATGAAAATAAAAATTTAGTTAAAAATCTTTTAAACACTAAAAAAAATTTATGGAACTCTACTCATGATGTTAACATTAAAGGTTATGAGGTTGAGGTGTACGCTCAAGACCCTTCGGAACTACATTTTTCTTCTGGGGTTTATTCGGTACTATTTAATAAGTGGTTGGTGGAACCAGAGAAGTTGGAAGTTACAGAAGTAGACTTTAAAAAAGTACTTGAAAAATCAAAAGGGTGGATGGAGATTATAGATGATTTATATACTAAAGCGTATGAGTTACCACCTTCTGATATTTTAGAAATGATAGACAGAGTTAAAAAAAGAGTAAAGAGATTTAGGTCTTGTGGCTTAGAAAAAGGTGGTGAGTTTTCATACGAAAATTTAGCTTTTAAATTTTTAAGAAGGAGCGGTTATTTAAAAAAACTATTTAAACTAAAAAATAAACTTATAGATGTTGAGCTAAGTTTGGATTAATTATGGGTGGTTTTCTACTATACATAATATTTATAGATAAATAAAACAAAAAATATGTCAGATTACGCAGGAATTCATGGTGGTGATAAATTATATTGTGGGGTAGCAATTCAACCATACCTTACATCAGATGGTACATTGACCGGTACAACTTGTCATAGTATACTAGCAAGTGGTGTTGTTTCTAGTTTAGTTGTTAACGGTGCAACCATAGGGTTGATAGATGGTGGTACGTTAGATGTTGGCATTTCCACCATATCAGGTACTCTCACTAACGCGTGTTTTATTTGTAGTTGTCACGACTGTAGTGACCCACTAAGTGCTTTTGCATACCCAAGTCAAAGTATAGCGTATAACTATAGTGGTGATACTTTTATCGGTGGTGATGGTGGTAGTGGATTGGGAGGTAATTCTGGGGGAGTTCGTCCAGTAAATCATAGAAGTGACCCAGATACTACATATTATAGGTTAGGGATACAAGGACTAAGAAATTAAAATAAATTAGAAAAAACAAAAAATAAAATGGCAGACTTAAAACCAGTGGGAAGTGAAAAACTTCCATTAAATCAAAAACTAAAAAGAATTATGGAAATAGCTACTTTTGGTGATAGACAAGAAGTTTCACCTAAGAGTTATAAAACCGTTGCTTATAGCAAACAATCTCATGATGGTAATACATACGCTATTATACAGGAGAATTCTAATTATATAATAAAAAGAGGAAAAGATTTAGATTCTTTAGATTATCTAAATGGTATGCAAAATAGTAAACAACAAACTTTTTCATCTTACGCTAAAGCGTTAAAAAAATTAAACTTAATATTTAAACCTATTAACGAGGAATTTAATGGTGGTAACTCTAATCCTTTAATTGGGGAACAAAAAAAGTATGTGTTAAACACGCCTGAACCTGAAACAGAAGAGGAAGAAATGGATTTTACCTTAGATACAGAAGAAGAAGGTGATGACATGGATTTAGATTTAGATTCCGAAGAAGACTTAGATTTAGATATGGACACTGGAGGGGAAGAAGAGATGGATGTTGATATCGATATGGATGCTGATATGGATGCTGATAAAAAGTTTGAAGACCCCACCAAAACAATACAAAAGTTAACTGGGAAATTAGGTCAGAAATTAAGAGAGTTTGAAGAAGATTTAGATGCGGATATGATAAAATACGTAATTAACTCTATTATTTCAGCTGTTGACACAAATCAACTAACTAGTGAGGACGTTGAGGATATAGTGGATAAGTTAGAAAGTGAAGAAGACATGGAATATAGTGAAGACGGTGAGTTTGATGTTGACATAAGTGGTGAAGAGGAATTAGATTTTGGTGGTGAAGATATGGACTTTGAAGATGAAGGTATGGACTTTGAGGATGAGGATATGGAACTGGAGGAAACAACAGCACATAGAGGAGAACAGGACACCCAAGAAATGTGGGCTAATTTAGCTAAAATTGCTGCGGGAGCTGCTATGACTGCAGGTGCTGAAAAATTCACTGAAAAACATTTAAGTGAGGACGATGGTGAAGAAGAAGTTGATGCGATGGTAAATACTATGGATTCAAGTGAAGTTGAGGATGTTGTTAGTGACATAGAAGACATCTTTAATGAATCAAGACCAGAAAAAATTAATAAATCATTAAAAAAATACTTTAAGTACACAAATAGTGAATTAAAAGAAAGTAGTGATGTAAATTTGGTTAGAAAACAACTTAAAAAACAACTTAAAAAACAACACATTAAAGAAAATAGGTCAAAAAAAACTTTAAAAGAATCTTTTAGGACTTACGAACAAGAAGTGTTAGTAAAAAGTTTCCTTAAAGAAAATTCTGGATTTCGCCCAATAGGACAAAATAAAAGAGGTGACATCGTTTTACAAGAAAACAACAAAGTAGTACAAATAACAGCAAAAGGAAAAATTATTAAGTAGGATGAAATTGGTTTATGTAAATGAACTCGGACCTAATTTCAAAGGGAATTACGTTTACGAGTTCATTTTTTCTTCAGATACTGATGTATGGGGTGAAGAATGGGATAGTAGTCCAGCAAATGGAAAACCACAACCACCTGATGTAGAATATGTTAACAATGTAGGTATTCTAAGTAAGCAAGGTCTAGAGTTTTCACTAGTCCAGGAGTCCGACTACTTTTCTTTTGTAGATTCTATAGATGATGTTGTAGCTTTAGCTTGGGAAAAAGAGATAGAAGAAGATTTAGATGTTAGTATAGAGAAAAGATTGGTATTTAAATTTGGTGATACTAAGCAAATGGTGGACGATAAATTATACATTAGAGATTTAATTTTAGAATACAATGAAAAAACAGAACTTAAAAATAGATAGACTTTATTTATATAATAAACTCACAAATAAAGGAATGCAACTAAGTACCCTTTTAGAATTTACTGATAAACAACTGTTAACTCTTTCCAGTAGGTTATTGGGTGAAGAAGATAGTAAATCAGACATATTAAAAAAACAGTTAGAGATACAAAAAAGATACGAACAGGACATGGCTAACATAAATCAAGAAAAAGCCAACACAGTAGATACTAACGAAGGGACAACTGACCCTAGGTTCCCAGAACCAAAAAAATACAAAGATTCTGAAGGTAAAGAGATGGATGTTCTAGAAGATGATTTAGAAGAGGGTATGTTTGGTGACCCAGATAACGCAGCGTATTTAGATGACCCTTCTTTTACTAACCCAGACGCTGAAGGGTTCCAGTCACCTGGTCCAGAAGGTGGACAAGCATATGACGGATATGATATGGAAGAAGCTATAGGGTTTACAGAACCAAAATATTCGTTTTCCAACCCAAATGAAAAAGGACACCAATCAGACGGACCTATGGGAAATAGTTCAGGGATACATGAAGATGATATAGAGGAACAAAGTAATATGAATGCATTAGCTGGAGAAAAACTTAGTGGACAAGAGGTTCCACATGATGCTGATGATATGGCAGATGATGGAATGGATGATGATTCCAACCCAAATAGTCCTTCACATAAAAACGATGGTGATATAGCAGAAGCGATAACTAAAAAAGAGTTATTGGAAATAGCTGTATCCAAAAAACAATATAATTTTTATAACTTAGTAAAAAGTTGTAAAACAAGTAAATATACAAAATGTGGTGATGGACGTAACAATGACGCAGTTTTAAAAGCAGCAAAATCAATGACACTGACAGCTATAGAAGATTACACCAACACACCAAATGCAGATGAATTACCTACTGAAAAATCCGAGTCAATGGATAAAAATATGGTGGAAAACTGGTTACTTAATCTAGTAGAAAAATATGAAAGACCACAAATGTCTAAAAAAGATTTAATAACGACTATAAAAGAAATGAAGACTATGGACGTTGGGTTAGAAACGGTAACTGACCCTGATGTTGAAGATGCGGCTTTGGAGTTGCCATCATGGTTAGATTTTGATAGTTTATTCTCAGCGGATACTCCACTGACTATGCCGGAACCAACAACCAAACCAACAACAACACCTTTAAAAACACCTAAAAAACCAGGTAGAAAATCACCATACCAACCAAAACATAAACCCAAACCAAAGGCGTATAAAAAATAATGAAAAAAGATATATTAATAACTAAGGAACAATTGGATAAGTTATCTTATTCTATGAATGAAGCCCCTATTGATTATGGTGATAACCCAGAAAGAATGGACCCTACCCTACAAGGTAAATTAGAACGTGGTGAATTTCCTGGTGCTGGTAGTGAAGCTTACCCCAGTGTGGACCCTAGTGGTGTGCCAAATACATTTGAGGAGTTGGTGGCATCTAAAAGATTTAGAGACGTTGTTGATAAGGTAAAACATTATACTGGGATAGAGAATGTTACACCAGGTTCATTTGGTCAATTACAACAAATGTTAATGGCATCAGTACAAAGAATATTCCAAATAGAAGCACAAAATAAACAACAATTAGAAGATTTAGCTGTAAGAATTGTTAAGGAAGATATGGCAATACCAGACGACGTTTTACAATTTGACGCAAAAATTGTGGGGATGGGTGAGATTGACATGAGTGGAATGCAGGGTGGTGGTGAACAAGAACAAGAACAAAAACAAGATTCAGAAGAAGAAGCTATGGAAGAATTTGAGGATTTTGACATTGAGAAAGAAAAAAGAAGATTTCTAAACCAACTAATCCAAGGAGCTTCTAAAAAAGGACACTACATGTTTCATATGGTTAACGAAGAATTAAATAATATAGACCCAGATTTAATTAATTTATACGGTATAATGATGTCAGTGAATGATTTAGTTTATTGGATTATGCCGGATGAAACTACAATGATGATGGCACAAAGTGGACAAGGGATGGCTGGTAAAGAAGAGGTTGACCCAGATACAGACCCACCTACAGTTAAAGCACAAGGAATAACTTTTCCAGTTTTGGTACACGAATTAATAAAAGGAGTTATGGAGGTATTAGCAACCCAAGGACTACCTGACGACCCTAGACAAGCTCAAATGGTTATGGATTCTGAGGATACTTTAACTGCTGAAATTTGGGATTTACGTTTAGGTCCTGTAATATGGGAAAAATTTAGAGAAGCTTACCCACATGATTTAATGCAAGACGATAAAAGAGAGGTACAAAACTACCTATTTAGTGAATTTGCTCGTATGGACGCAAAAGAAATGTTTAGGTTAACTAAGGATGTTTTAAGTGATTCGGATAGAGGTAGGGATGAGTTAAAAAGAATAGTTGGTGACATTATAAAAGAAATGGGTCAATCTGATTATGAAGAAACTTACCCAGATGATGTTTCAGAACCAGAAGTGCCAGAATCACCTACTACGACTACATCAGATGTAGAATTAGATATGGATGGTGTATTAGATAAAATATTCACACAAGGAATGGACGCATTAACACCACAAGAAGTAAAATTCTTAAAAAGTCAATCCAAATAACATCCCATAATAACTCTGTCGATATTTATAGTATATGACTAGAGAAGAATTAGTAAAAGAATATGTAAAATGTGTGGGGGATACCCCATATGCATTAGAAACATATTTAGAAACTTACGACAACACCAAAAGTTCTTATGTTCCTTTTAAATTGTTTCCTGAACAGGTAACAATGATTGAGGATTATGAAGAATATAACGACAATATAGTTCTAAAATATAGACAAGCTGGGGTATCAACAGCAACAGCAGCTTGGATTTCAAAAAAACTACAATTTGCTTCTAAGGATAAACCAGAAAAGATATTGGTTTTGGCTAATAAGTTGGATACTGCGTCAGAAATGGCAAATAAAATTAAAGGGTTCCTTCGTCAATGGCCAGACTGGTTAAGTGTTGGATTTGACAAGGATAAAAATTCACAAAAACACTATAGGTTAAATAATGGTTCTGAGGTAAAAGCGGTGGCAACTTCAGTCGATGCACTAAGGGGATACACCCCAACCATATTAATTTTTGATGAGGCAGCCTACATAGAGACGGGTCAAGATTTATGGGCAGCATGTATGGCGTCTTTAGCTACTGGTGGTAAAGTAATAGTGATATCAACACCTAACGGTTTTGATTCTATATATTATGAAGTGTTTGACCAATCCATTAGAGAATTAAATAATTTTAAAATTAGTAGGTTAGTTTGGTACAGAGACCCAAGATTTACCGAAGACCTATATTTTGTTAAAACTAAAGACATTGTACATTTTTTACTTAATAGAGATGAGTACAATGAAAGCGAAGTATTAAAAACTGTAAAACCTGACACTTATGAATTATTAATAGAGAAAGGGTATAAACCATGTTCTTACTGGTTTGAGGAGATGGCTAAAAAACTAAAGTTTGATAGACGGAAAATATCACAGGAGTTAGAGTGTGCTTTTTTAGGTTCTGGGGATAATGTAATACCTACGGAAACATTAGACACTATTGAAAAAGACATTAGGGAACCTACAGAAAAATGGTTGGGTAATAGTGTATGGATTTGGAAACCACCCGTAGAAGGACATAAATACATTATGGGTATAGATGTTTCTAGAGGTGATAGTGAAGATTCTACTGGTTTTGTTATTATTGATTTTGACGAGGGAGAACAGGTAGCTGAGTATTTAGGTAAAGTACCACCAGATATAGCGGCAGAGTTAGCTCATAAATGGGCTGTTAAATATAGTTGCTTTGTGGTTATAGATATTACTGGTGGTATGGGGGTAGCTACTTCTAGAAAAATGTTGGAGTTGGGTTATAAAGATTTATATTATGAAGGTGTTAAATCTACTGAGACTTGGAAGTTTAATCAATCAGAGAAAACCCCAGGTTTAAATTTTAACAATAAAAGAGTACAGATAGTACAAGCTTTAGAGGAACAACTAAGGACTGGATTTAAAATTCGCTCTAGGAGACTGTTTAATGAGTTTAAAACTTTTGTCTACATAAATGGAAGACCAGACCATATGAAGGGAGCCCATGATGACCTTATCATGTCAATAGCTATGGCTTTGTATATAGCCCAAAACTCATTTACACAATTAAAGAATAGTGTAGAACAGACAAAAGCTATGTTAGATGCTTGGTCAACAGACGAAAATAAATTTAGAAACGACAATAAACCGGTATTTTCACCGGGAAGAGTATCAGCACAAGGATTACCACCTAACTCAAACAACCCTAAAGACTATTTATGGTTGTTAAGTGGATTAAAATAGAATTATGGCATTAGCAAGAAAAAGTGATAGTATTAGTAATTTTGGACCTAGTTGGGGTGGAACCAGAAAAAAATCTGGAAAACTACTAAGACAAGCTCTATATCAGACAGTCTACGCGTGGAGACCTTTTGAACCTGACTTTACATCTAAAGCTCAAAAGGCCGCGTTAAAAACTATAAAAAATTGTTGTGAAACCTGTGAAGGGAAAACAGTGGACAATTGTGTGACTTACGTGTGGGGTGGACAATGTGAACCAACGGTAGTTCCAGCATATGTAAGGTGTGAGTATGTTGACTAATAGGTTGACAAATAACATATAAAGTTTATATTTAGAAAATGGCACAAAACAATTTAACAGTATTTCAAAGACTAACCCAACTATTTGGGGCAGCTGGAGCACCAGCTCCCGATTCTAAATCCTATGCTTTTGACAAAAAACAACTTTTAAGGACTAAAGATAAAAAAGAATATGAATCAGAAAAATTACAAGGGCAACAAGCCACATATTTAAAAGACCAGTGGTCTAAGGTAGAAAGTAATTTATACTCCCAAGCTGTTTATTACGAACCAACAAGAATGGCTTCATATTACGATTACGAATCAATGGAATTTACACCAGAAATTTCGGCTGCTTTAGATATAATGGCTGAAGAATGTTGTACTATAGGTGAAAGAGGTTTTATGTTAAACATATACTCAGAATCTAAAAGGATAAAAAGTATTTTAGGTGATTTATTTAACAATATTTTAGACATAGAAACTAATCTACCTATGTGGACTCGTAATACGTGTAAGTATGGTGATAATTTTGTTTATTTAAAATTAGACCCTAAGAAAGGTATTGTGGGTGCAAGTCAGTTAGTTAATATAGAGATTGAAAGAGTTGAGAAAGGAACTAAAGTGGTTCAGTATAGGACAGACCAAACAGACGAAGAGAGAGAGGTAAAGTTTGCTTGGAAACCTAAGGATATGGAATTTAATACTTGGGAAGTTGCTCACTTTAGAATTTTATCTGACGATAGAAGATTGCCTTATGGTACTTCCATGTTAGAGAAATGTAGACGTATATGGAAACAATTACTTTTAGCGGAAGACGCAATGTTAATTTATAGAACTTCTAGAGCACCTGAAAGAAGAGTATTTAAAGTGTATGTGGGTAATATGGATGATAAGGATGTTGAACCATATGTACAAAGAATTGCCAATAAATTTAAAAGGGACCCTATTGTTGATAACGATACTGGTAATGTGGATTTAAGGTATAATCAAATGGCTGTTGACCAAGACTATTTTATACCAGTTAGAGACCCTAACTCACCAAACCCGATAGATACCTTACCAGGAGCTCAAAATCTAAGTGAAATAGCCGATATAGAGTATATTCAGAAAAAACTTTTAGCTGCGCTGAGAATACCTAAGGCTTTTTTAGGGTTTGAAGATGTGGTTGGTGAGGGGAAAAATTTGGCAATACAAGATATTAGATTCGCTAGAAGTATTAATAGAATACAAAAATCTATGGTACAAGAACTAAACAAAATAGCTATCATTCATTTATATATGTTAGGTTTTGAAGATGAATTAGAAAACTTTACTCTTGGTTTAACCAACCCATCCACACAATCGGAGTTGTTAAAGATTGAGGCGTGGAAAGAAAAGATAACGCTTTACAGAGATGCAACTACTGACTCGGGTAGTGGAATATTACCTGTTTCAGCAACATGGGCTAAAAAGAACGTATTAGGTTTTTCAGATGAAGAAATAAAGTTAGACTTACAACAACAAAGAATTGAGAAAGCTGTTGGTGAAGAATTAAACCAAACATCAACGATAATAAAATCTACTGGATTATTTGCTAACATAGATAAATTATATGGTGACGCACCAGATGATGATGGTGCCGAGGCAGCCGCAGCTGGTGGTGAGATAGAAAGTCCTTCAGACACTGGGTTAGAAACAGGTATGGATGAAACACCACCAGAAGAAGGTGACTTACCTGACTTACAAACCGCATCTATAGATAAATCTAAATTACCTTTAATATTGGAGAGTAAAAATAACAATAATAGTGCATATATTGTTAAGGGTGGTAATACTCTAAGTGAAGTAAGTAAAAAATTAGAAGATTTACTTAAAGACTAGATATTTATTAATAAAATATCACTATGTTCGGTAAATACAAACAATCAATAACTACAACATTAGTTAGTTCATACGCTACTAACAAAAAATTATTTAAAGAATCTTTCCATAACTTAATGGGTGGGTTACGAGAAAATAAAATAGCACGAGAATTTTTTGTTCTATACGGTGAAATAGAGAATAAAAGATTTGACGATAAAAAATTAGCGGAGGAATACCTTAACACTGTTATTAATACTTTAAAGAGTAAAAAGAAAAATTTAAGAATTCCTGTAATTAAAGAATTAAGTGAAAGCTTTTTAAATAAAATTTACTCAAAACTAGATAGTTTAATTTTTAATGAGTCTGTAATGTCTCTAGAAAAAAATATACTAAACAAACGTAAGTTAATTGAACATTTAACAAGAGAGGAAACTGGTTTTAAAATAACCGAAACCGTATCAACATCGATACTAAGTACTTTAGCTACCACAAAATTTAATAAAAAATATGAGTCTCTAAGTGAAGAAGACAAAAAAGATTTAAAGAAATATATGGGCATAAATAAAAAAACCCTTAAGTCTGAGTTTGACATTTCTAAAAAAGAAGTAGTGGAGAAACTAAATTCTCTAAAAGAATCAAGTGAAGATAAAGAAATGTTAAGTAAACTAAACTCTGTCATCAGTCAAATTGATAGTCAAAATCTTGACGGTGTTTCACTATATAAATTAGATAAACTTAAAGAAGAATTAAAATAAAAATTATGGATTTTTTCAAAAATATGTTAAGTAGTGAAGGTAAGGTTTCTAGTAAGAGATTTGTTACCTTTATTTGTTTATTGTTTATGTTAATAGGTTATACAGCAAATTTATTCTGGGATTTCACAATAGAAGAGAATTTATTCCAATCTATGCAATGGATTGTAATGGCTGGTCTAGGGTTTACGGCAGCAGAAAATTTCTCACCTAAAACTGACACAGTTATAGAGGAAGAACCAGAACCTACGCACACAACTGTTACACACGAATACGACTACGAAGAAGAAGATATATAATCTTTGACATTACTGTTAAAAAGTATTACATTTAAGTATAAAATATTTAAATATGAAAGCCGGAAAACAAGTAAAATTCAATATAGACTCAAACTTTAAAACCTACTATGGTAGTGTTGACACTAAGAACCCTAAGTCGGTGTTCATAAATATATCTTCTTGGTTTTCACCATTAATTGAAGATGACGACATTTCTTTTTGGGATAGGAAGGTTAGGTCTTTAAAAAGAAAAATAGTGTCTTCTGCAACCAAATCCATAAATCCAGAAGTTTTTACTAAAAATAAAAATATAATAGATTTAGACATTAGGACTAGTGGAATTAAAACAGGTAAAAAAAGTTATATGAATTGTGAGGTAACTTTATTCCTAACCCAACCATACAGTATCAAGTCAGTGGAGGTCATGGGGAACGTAACAAATATCACTAGTAATTTACTTACTGATATATTTAAAGATAGTTCAGAATTTCATTTTACAAAAACAAAATAAATAAAAATTACATAAACTTATTCCTTAAAATAAAAAGTCTTTAACTAGGCTTTTTTTTTGCTTAAAAATTTATACGTGGGATTGTGTGTGTGTTTTCTTGGTAGAATTGTATTTATAATAAAACCACAAGATATGAATATAGTAAAACCAGGCAATTTAGGGACAGGATTATTAATTGAGTATGATGCCGGTCATATCTCCCCTTCAGAAAGTAGGAATAAAAAAATAATAAGAGAAATGAAGGGGGATGTTGTCCAAGAAGGGCCTATTAATTTTTATGCTATACTTCAAAAATCAGGTGTGGAAAATAGAAATGGTAGAGTTTACCCAGAAGAGATATTAAAAAGGGAGGTAGATAGATATCAAGACCTTATAAAACAAGGAAGAGCTCTTTCAGAGTTAAATCACCCAGAATCATCTTTAGTGGACCTTGAGAGGGCATCTCATAGAATTACTGAGACTTTTTGGGATGGTGGAACACTAATGGGTAAAATAGAAATTTTAACTTCCCCAGCTTACCATAAGAGTGGTGTGATTAGTTGTATGGGGGATATCGCAGCAAACTTACTTAGACGTGGAGTTACCTTAGGTATATCGTCTAGAGGGGTTGGGTCTTTAAAGAAAGAAAACGGTAAAAATATGGTACAGGATGATTTTGAATTAATTTGTTTTGATTTAGTTTCGTCCCCTTCCACACCAGGGGCATATTTATTTAAGGATTTAGATGAAAAAGAGTTATACGATGAGTCATTAGATGAACCAGATAATTCAGAAAATACATCAAAAATGTTAAACCCATCATTAAAATTAATGAATAAACTCGATAGTTATTTAAGCGGATTATAAAAAATTCTTTTTTATAAAATAATAAAAAGACTTTTTTACTTAAATAATATATTTATTGGAGTATAATAAACACAGAAAAAATTAGCTAATACAAAAAATATGGCAAAAAATTCAGTTCTTGAACAAGCCCTCCTAGAGGCTAAACAGCTAGAAGAAGCTGTTAAATCTAATGCAAAAGAAATACTTGCTTCAACTATGAAACAAGAAATTGAGGAGTTAGTAAAAGAATCACTACAAGAAGACGTAGAAGATTTAGAAATAAACGATGAAGAAGAGGTTGACGACTTAGAAGATTTAGACATGGAAGACGTAGAAGATATGTTGGATATGGATGATGAAGTTGGGGAACCTGATTCAGAAGATGAAATGGTATCTATCGGTATGATGGATGACTTTGAAGACACTCTTGATTTAACGGGTGCATCAGACGACGAAGTAATGAAAGTATTCAAAGCTATGGGTTCAGATGATGGTGTTATTGTCACACAAGATGACAACACTATTAATATTGAAGACCAAGAAGCGGGTACCGAATACAGAGTTGAAATGAACGAAACTGATGAGGAGATGGGGGAAACTATGGATGACGATATAGATGTTATGGAAATGGACGACATGGAAATGGAAGAAATGGACGACGAAACAATCTATGAAATTGAGATGGATGAAGACCAACCTTATGGTGGAAACAAAGGAGACGAATCTAAAAGTAAAAAAGATTACTCTGAAACAGCAAAGTATGGAGGCAACAAAGGAGACGAATCTCGAAGTAAAAGAGATTATTCTGAGAGAGCTAAATACGGGGGTAACAAAGGAGACGAATCCAGGAGTAAAAGAGATTATTCTGAGAGAGCTAAATATGGTGGTAATAAAGGAGATGAATCTAGAAGTCGTAAAGACTATAAAGAAGCATCTCGTACTTTAGGTTTTGGTAGAAGAGGTTCTAATGGTTACGCACCAAAGGGACAATCATACAAACCAGTCACTAATAATAGAAACCTTAGAGAGTCTGTAGCAACTTTAAATAAAAGATTAAAAAAACAAGAATTAGTTCTTGAGTCTTTGAAAAATGAAAATCAAAATTATAAAAACAAAAACAAAGATTATAAAAAAGCTTTGACGATGTTTAGAGATAAAATTAATGAGGTAGCTGTGTTTAACGCTAATCTAGCTTACTCTACAAAATTATTTACTGAACATACAACGTCAAAACAAGAAAAAATTAATGTTTTAAGACGTTTTGATAATGTTGAGACTTTAAATGAAAGTAAAGGTCTTTACAAACAGCTAAACAGTGAATTGTCAGTTAAGACTAAGTCTATTACTGAATCAATTCAAAAAACCATTTCTAAATCTCCAAAGAAGGGGTCTTCTACGAATTTGATTGAATCGAAAACGTATGTTAATCCACAAATTGCGAGAATGAAAGATATAATGGCTAAATTATAATAAAATAAACAACCAAAAAAAAAAATAACAAATTATGGGAGCATTATTAGAATCAGGTATGGTCGGAAACATTGGGTTAAAACACCTTAAAGTTATCCGTGAAGATACCATCGGTAAATGGGACAAGTTAGGATTTCTAGAAGGACTTAAAGGTCACACTAGAGAGAACATCGCTCAATTATACGAAAATCAAGCAACACATTTAATAAACGAAGCAACATCGGCAGATGCGTCAGGTTCTTTTGAAACTGTAGTATTTCCAATCGTAAGGAGAGTATTCTCTAAATTATTGGCAAACGATATCGTTTCTGTACAAGCTATGAACTTACCAATTGGTAAATTGTTCTACTTTGTACCTAAAATTTCATCTAGAAGAGCTGGTGTAGTAGGTAACGAACCATTAGCAGCTGGTGAAGGACATTATAATCCACAAGGTGGAGCATTTGGTAACTCAAACACTCAATTTGATAGTGTTGACTTATATGACCAATATTATGCAGACGGACAAGGTCTATGGGACAGGTCTAAAGGAGCTTATACAGGTGTAACAAGTGTTGCTAAATCTGTAGCATGGAACACTAACAATAACGGTGAACTAGTTGAGGTACTTGGAGAAAACGGTGCTGGTGTATCTGGTAACACTAATTGTGGTTCTAACAACCAAGGTGGTGTAAGAGGACTTATCATTAAACTTGGAGGTTTCTGGGGATTAGGAGCTGGTAAATTATCTGGACCAAGTGGTAATGAAATGGATACTGAGGAATTCTTAGGTTCACTTTATTTTGTTGCTAATGACGACATTTTCTGTTGTTCAAATACGGCAACTACAAAAACTGTTGAAGCTAACAAAACTCACATACCATTTAGAGTTGTAACTCAAAAATATGGTAAAGGTATTGTAGACTACGGAACTCAAACAACTAACGCACTTCCAGGTGGTAAGTTCGATAATCTTTGTGATACTGCAGGTGAAATTTACATCGAATTAGATACTTCATGTCCAGCATGTATTTCTTGTGATTCACCAGATGGTTACATGGGTGGATGGTTTATGGGTAGTGATATCGTTGCTGGTAGTAACGCTTTTAACGCTAACACAGGTACATTTACAGGAGTATGGAGACAATATGAAGATTTAGAATTCTCTACGGAACTTGCTGAAGTTTCTTTTGATTTAGATTCTGTAACGGTTTCTGTTACTGAAAGAAAATTAAGAGCTCAGTGGTCACCGGAATTAGCACAAGACG
>TARA_R110000737_G_scaffold38900_1_pt1 | contig 36808 bp, 25 predicted proteins | sample TARA_R110000737 | Tara Oceans TARA_R110000737 (sample SAMEA4398027) | marine metagenome | biome: Polar Biome; feature: [SRF] surface water layer (ENVO:00010504); material: water (ENVO:00002006), including particulate matter (ENVO:01000060) such as... | depth 5 m | reverse complement strand
CTGTACGATCACAAAATTGGCAAGCAATATCAAAAATAGTGTCGGCAATATCAGTAGTAGTCTTTTTAAGATATAACGACCCATAATGGCGACTTCCTAAATAAAGAGAGATAGCAATGACGTTCAGCAGCGAATTGTGGTGTATTAAATAGGTGCTTAAAAGCAAACTATTTGTTAAAAACTTACTTTAAAAGTTGTTTTTCAGCTCACGTAACGCTGCAAATACCGTTAACGACTTCTCATCATCGATAGGCATTTTGGATTTAACTCCTGCGATTACACTCGGCTCTTGTGTACGTAAAAACACATTTACCGTGCGCTCATGCTCTAGTGTCACTGGTAGCGTTGCCATGCCTTGTTCAGTTTGTACCTCTGCTCGTGCTAAGGCTTGCTGCATCGATTCATTGTCAGGTTCAATAGATAGACCAAAACGTAGGTTACTGGCCGTATATTCATGCGCCGGATACAGTAGCGCCTCATGAGGCAAGCCGTTCAAACGCTTAAAGCTCTCATGCAGTTGCTCAATCGTACCAGTAAACACACGTCCACAACCTGCACTAAACAACGTATCACCGCAGAAACAATGCTTTTGCCCATCGATATCCAAAATATAGGCCATATGGCTAGCGGTATGCCCTGATACATCCCAGACTTGCGCAGAGCAGCCCCATGCGCTCACCGTGCTACCGTCTTTGATAGTTTGATCTTCATCGACGCCATGCTCACTATGCGCAACCAGATGAGTCATCGGATACGATTCCTGCAACTCTGCGACGCCGCCGATATGATCATGATGATGGTGAGTCGTCCAAATCGATGTTAGTTCGAACTCATGCGTCTCTAGATAATCAATGACCGGCTGGGCTTGACCTGGATCAATGACAATCGCCTGCTTATTATTTTCATTAATCAATGTCCAGATATAGTTATCGCTAAATGCTTTGATTGGGTGAATACGAATACTCATATTAAATCCTTACCGGTAGTTATTTTTGTTACGTGTTATTTTAAATTATTTAATTTAACTGTTATTTGATAGCAATAGCATATATTTAATAAAACAACATATAGGCTCAGCTGTCCGTTGTTATCGGGTCAAGCTTTATAGTAAATACTGTTTATTGTTTTAAATATTTATTGATACGCCCTTCTGCCTCTTTATCCACCCACCAGTAATCGATACCAACAGCATTGGTCGGTAGTTTTTCAGTATGGCGATACTGATCCCAATAGGCGACATTGGTGCCAGATTTTCCGTATAGCGGTACGACATAATGCCCTGCGCGCAACAACCGATCTAGCACCTGCGTATACAGTACAATTTCGTCACGATTTTTAGCATTACCAAGGGCAGCAACGACTTTATCGACAGCTGCATTCTTGATACCAGCACTGTTATGATTACCCGGCTCGTCAGCAGCAGCGCTACCCCAAAATGCCGCTTGCTCAGCACCAGGAGATAGACTTTGGGCAAACACGTCCACGACCATATCATAATCAAAACGGCGCATACGCTCATAATATTGCGGCCCATCGACTTGACGCAAAGTAGCATCAAATCCCAAGCGTTTTAGATTGAGAATATAAGGTAACAATACACGGCCCATGGTCTCGCCTGTCATCAAAATCTCAATCTGAGCAAGCGATCCATCAGGTTGATATAATTTCATATCCTCGTAATAAAACCCAGCCTCTAACAACAGCTTACGCGCCTCTAATAGCCCTTGACGATTAAAACCATTACCATCGCTGGTGGGTAGCTGCCATTCTGCTAATGTTGCTTTGCGCTGAATCGGTTCGAGCTCAGACAATAACGGTGTCAATACCTGCATCTCTGCATCAGATGGCGTACCCTTTGCTGCAAGCTCTGAGCCATGGAAGAAGCTCTGCAAACGCTCGTACTGCCCATGAAATAGGGTTTTATTCATCCATTCAAAATCATAAGCAGCTGTCAGTGCTTGGCGAACTTTAATATCTTGAAAGATTGGGCGACGCAAATTCATCACCAACGCTTGCATCGGTACTGGATTTTGACTGGTTATCGTCTCTTTTTGGATAAGCCCTGCTTTTACGGCAGGGAAATTATACCCAGTTACCCAGTTCGATGCTTTATTTTCGGGGCGAAAACGGTATTGACCAGATTTAAAACCCTCAAAGGCAATCTCATCACTTTGATAATAAACAAACTTGATCATATCAAAGTTGTAGCGGCCACGATTGACCATCAAATCACGACCCCAATAATTGGGATCACGTATATAACTTACCGAACGCCCAGCATCGACGCGTCCCAACTTATAAGGACCACTACCCATCAATGGTGACAGACTGATTTTCTCAAAATCGGCATCAATGGAAGACTTGGCAAATATAGGGAACTGGCCAACAGTCAGTAAAATCTCTTTGTTTTCAGCAGAGGCAAAGACAAACTTTACTTGTTGATCATTAATAATTTGAATGTCTTTGATATCGCTAAGATAACTGCGAATATACATGGGGCCTTTGTTCAATATCGCCTCAAAAGTCGCTTTTACATCGCGACTGGTCACACCCGACCCATCCCAAAAACGAGCATTAGGATTGAGATGATAGATAATCCAGCTGGTATCATCTGGATCATATGTCACTTTACTTGCCAGCTGTGGATACATGGTAAATGCTTCATTTAATGAGCCAGTCATCAAAGTATCATACAGATAGTCTGTGCCAATCATCGCGACGCCTGTGGTCATCCATTTATTGGCGCTATTAAACGTACCGCGAGCATCTAGAGAGAGCGTGCCCCCTGATGGCGCTTTTGGATTGGCATAGGGCATGTATGGCGCGCTGATATACTCAGTAGAGCTATTGTGACCAAGCGCGGTCGTCGTGATAGGTGCAGCGATACTGCTCGGTATCAAACTGACGGTGATGGTTAGCAATACAGCTTTTAACAGGGCGTTTTTTATTATCATGACGTTATAATAAACCTCTATGCTAACCAATATAAATATCAAAACGTAAAGCCTGACAGCAAAACAGCGTTATAGCAAAATTTTATCATAACAAACTTAGGTTTTTTCACCTAATGGTTTGCCGTGCCCATCGTTTAATGAAAATGCTTAATTTGTCATTCGCATTCCGTATCAGCGTGATGGATACTCACAACTACATATTTATGAATCGTCGTATAAAAAAGGCGCAACCGTCAGCAGTTGCGCCTTTTTTTGATGTGCGTACCAAAAAGTCAGTCGCGATGAGCGGTCTTAACCATGCTTGTTTTCAAACGCAATCATAAAATCAACCAATTGCTGTACCCACTCAAGCGGTACGGCATTGTAGATACTGGCGCGCATACCACCTACGTCACGATGCCCTTTTAAATTGAGCAATCCGGCCTTTTCTGACTCTTCTAAGAACACCTTGTCCAAACTGCTGTCAGCTAAGGTAAACGGTACATTCATGATAGAACGGTACTCAGAGGCGACTGGGTTGTTATAAAAATGACTGTCATCAATCGTTTTATAGAGTAGATCTGCTTTTTTCTGATTGATTTTACCGATAGCAGCCACACCGCCCTGCTCTTCCAACCAATCAAACACTAGCCCTGCTAAGTACCAAGAGTACGTCGCTGGCGTGTTAGACATAGACTCTTTATCAGCTTGATGCTCATAGTTCAGCAGCATAGGACACCATTCGCTAGCTTGCCCCATCAAATCCTCACGGATAATGACAATGACCAGACCTGCAGGACCAATATTTTTCTGTGCGCCCGCGTAGATCATGCCAAATTTAGACACGTCTATCGGCTGTGACAAGATACAAGATGACATATCAGCAATGATTGGCGCATCTACTTGTGGTGGCTCAAATATCTGTAGACCATGAATTGTTTCATTGGCACAGTAATGAAAATAAGCGGCGTCTTCACTGATATTCCAATCGCTTTGCGCTGGTACGTCAGTAAAGTTATTCTCTTTACCAGTTGCAACTAGGTTAATCTCGCCCAAACCCAACGCTTCATAGCGCTTGGCTTCTTTGATCGCTTTGCCTGACCATGCGCCTGTCGTCAAATAGTCACCGCGTCCACCATTTAACAGGTTCAATGGAATCGCAGAAAACTGCAAACTTGCGCCACCTTGCAAAAACAGCACTTTATAGTTATCTGGTATTTCCATAAGCGTGCGTAGCTTAGCTTCTGCTTTGTCAGTAATGGCCATATACTCTTTACTACGATGGCTGACTTCCATGACCGATAGGCCGCGACCTTGCCAATCAAGCAGTTCGCTCTGCGCGCGCTCTAATACGGCTGTTGGCATAGTAGCAGGACCAGCACAAAAATTTGGCAGGCGATGCGGTGTGGCAGTTGCTGTAGACGTTGGGGTTGTAGGCATAATCACAGTCCTAGGTATGATGAAATAAAAGGATGTTTTTTATTTCAGTTTGTTGATAAAGGCATTGGTATTGATGTTAGTTTTTATACAACTCAATGAGATATCTGCTCCCATAGCTGACGTTTAGCATCACTGTCTGCGAGCATTTCTTCTAATTTCGGCACAGTGGTCAGATTGGGATGTTGGAGGCCGTTAGGCAGCGCTGTCAGTGCAGCAACTTTTATCTCTTCACTCCGGCCAATTCGAAAGATATATCCTGCAAGACTGGCATTGGCAAGCTCAGCAGTATCCATACCGTCGCAAATCGGAAAGGAGGTGGTCTCACAAGTGATTGATAGCGCTTGAGTGATGTTTTGCCATAGTTTTTGACTGTCACTATTTAGCGCTTTGATATCAACCAATATTACCCAGTCACCATAGCGCCCACCTTTCAGGTCAAATGGTGCTACTTTTTTTAAGCTATCATCATTTATGTTGTCATCGTTATTACTTTGTGGAAAATTACTCTGCGCAAATTGAGGTTGCTCAATTTGCGCATTAGTCGAGGTTACAGCAGTTTGGTTCGATGCAGTACTTAGGATGTCATGATAGTTAGATCCAGCACTTGAGCTAACAGCATCTGAACTAGCAGCACTTGAACTAACAGTATTCGAATCAACGGAATCAAAGCTATAAGTAACAGGGCTTTGCTCGCTAGCCGTCTGCTCAGTGGTAGCTTGCAAATCAGTATCATACTCATCGGCAACATAGCCGTTAGCATTGTAATCATTGATATCATAACCATCAGACGGTTGATCAACTGTACCTACAATTCTAGCGCTCGCTACCTCATTGTTATTAGACTCAATGTCAGTAGCGTCAATATGTGACTGCTCAACCGAAGCTGTCGCAATGTCAGCTATATTGATGGCTTCTGACTCAGGTTGTACCCACTGATTGATACCCATCATCGCTAGAATTTGGCGTTGCTGCACACGGCGCTGTAATACAGTTAGTGGGTCTTGGGTATCACTCATTCGACTCTACTATCCTACTCATTTTGTTTATATCATTTATAGATATGTTTATTATTTTGGCAGCTCTCATTAAGCATGGGTCGTACTATCAATTAAGTACTAAATACCATACCCATCAAAACAGCTGTCGAATACCGAGCCAACGCTCTGATATTGACAACAAACAATCGTATTCATCTTGGCTGATTATCGTATCGTGTAACATCACCGTATGCAACGTACTTAGCCATTGTCGATACTCATTATGAGTCGGCTGGCTCATCTCTCTTTCATTATAATCTATTTGGCTACCGTCCTGTTGCTTCTCTCGATAATTATCAGCATTCTGAGCACCTACCACGCGCTTGAGAGTGTGATTGGCAGAGACAGTAACCGCAGAAATAATCGCCAATAACTGAATGCTATTCAAGTGCTGTGCGGTCAATAATAACCACTGCAAATTGACATCGCTTACTGTCACAAGATCAATATCAATCAAGCGCGCATGCCGTCTCAAATCTACAATATAATGCGCCACACTGTCAGTACCCTCACTCAATAACGATCGATCATACATTGAGATCATCTGGCCTTTGGCATCTTTTGATAGTCGATAAGCCAATAAGACAACAACTGATACTTCTGATTTACTAAGTCCTGTAAACACCTGACTTGAAGGATCTAGTTGCGCCCTTACGTCTTCCATACCAGTCTTCAGTATTTGCGGCCATAGAGACTGCGCGTCTGTATCTTGTAAAACTTTAGACAATATCGGTAGTAACTGCTGCAAATATAGCGCTTGCCATAATGATAATATTGGCGATTTTTGATTTGCTAAAGCTAATGGGTTATTCAGAGCCATAGCATTGGAGTTATCACTAGATATATTTTGATCTGACGAATCAGAAGCTAAGCTTTTGGTTAAGTCAGATGTCAGCTGTTGGTTAAATAACTCAAATATGCCCTGCTGATAACGCAACAACATCGTACGGCATTTCTCTTGTTTTTTATAGTACTGATGACTGTCGTGACTATGATCGTCTTTACTTTTGAGCTTCAGATCTTCGATACATAGTTCAGATAAATTCTTTTGATGCAATTGATTTAAGGCGAGCTCAATCAAAGCGCTGTCTAAACGCCTGTCCAAACTGGCTACTACTGTCACCAGCTTAGTATCTATCTTATGTGGCAATACTTGCTCATAGGAAGTCGAGTCAGTCGCAACAAAGAGCCCGTCATTCCAAATATCATTCAAACTATACATGACAGTCGTTGATAATGGTTGATGCTGATGACAAAGCAAGACAGCTTCGACTAATGCTAGCGCACCTAAAGGATGATGACTATGATTGAGTATATACTGAGGTAGTGATACCTTTTTAATATCATTAAATCCAATTAATGTGTTTTCTGGTAGGTCAGCGTCAGGTTTGGACTGCCACGGTTTTAATAGCTGGTGAACGCCAACGTCTTTGGCCTGTACTTGAAGCCTCCCATCGACCACGACATCAGCTTCTACGGCAAACTCTAAACCGTCATCAATCTCTGATTCGCCATTATCTTTATTACGATTTTCGCTTATAGACTCAGCAAGAACTTTTCCATCACTTATCTGTTTAGTGTCACCTGTATTAATCGTTGCAGCTGTTTGAGATCCAAGTAACGACGACTGCTGCAAGTTTTTGTCTGGTAAATCTTCACTTAGGCTATTTTCTTTTGTTGCTCCCCAATCACCTAAGCGTCGTTGCCTATATATTTCTTTGACCTTTTGCTGATTTATTCGCTTTTCTTTGGCGACTTGTACCGCGAATTGATGATAAGCATCCGCATTAATAGCGCTCATACGCTCAGTCAAGCTTGGATGGGTGGCAAACCACGATACATCACCCAAGTCTGCACCACTACTAGCAAAGAAAAAATGGCTGAGTCCATTGATATCGGCGATACCAGACAAACGCGAGCCGAGCGAGTCTTGATGAATGGCTTTTAAGGTTTCGATAATCGCAGGTGTACGTGTCAATTGAACACTGGTGGCATCAGCAAGTAGCTCACGCTCACGATTAAAACTGTGCTTAATCAACTGCGCGCTTGCCATACTAGAGAAGCTTAAACCATGCAGTAGCAATGTCCAGACACTACGCGGGGCTTGACGATCTATTATAGGTGGCGTTTGCACCCATTTAGACTGACGCTTGGCTGAGGACTGCTGTTGTTGTGATTGCTGCTGCCAGTAGGCGACCCATTCACTGTGCGTGGTAAAATTCGCTGTTTGCGCTTCTGTGTTACGTGCCAATTTATCAACCTGTCTCTGTGATAAAGATTTTTGGGAGAGGCTATCGCTATCAAAGTGACTATAATTAGAGAGACGATTAGAGATATGATTGGAGATTGGGTCACTCCAGTCATACAGTATCTGCAAGCCTGCCAATACCACCATCAGCTGTAGATTGAACGTAGCATCGCCGTGCAATATATGACCATATTCATGACCAATGAGTCCGTATAGCGCCTCATCAGACAGTTTATCTAACGCACCTTGAGTAACGACGAGTACCATATCTGAGCTATGGCGACCAGCGACGAAACCGTTGATACCCTGCTCGTCAGGTAGCACGTACAAAATAGGGGTTTGCAAACCTGCCGCAATGGCCAGTTGTTGAGCGATTTCATAGTAGCGACGATAAACGGGCGGAAAATCGCGCTCGTCACGTACTGCTATATGACGTGAACTATAGCGAACCTTTTCTTCAGCTTCGTGTTGATGAGCGACTCCTTGACTGTGCTCCCATGCTTCTTGGCTGTTATCAATGAATAGCCTAACCGCCCCTACTCGCTGAGCAATAGCGCGGCCACCTGCTCGCAGGCGTCGATACTCTAAAAAACTACCACCAACGAAACTGCCTAACGTCAAGACAATGACCAGAACCAATACCCAGTAGTATATACCGCCTGTAAATACTGTCAGCAGTATAGACATGACAGCCAGTCCCACTGCCATATGAGCAAGTACAATCAGGAAAAACAGTCCATAAAGTAATAGACTGCGCCGCGTACGTATCCGCTGTTCACCAAAAAAATCCATCAGATTAGGCTGCCTAGAGTTCGCCAAAATTATCTAAACCTTAGCCCATATTGACAATCGGTGCCTGAGCAATCGCTTCTCTGTCTTCGAATACCAACGGACTGAGTGGACGAAAGCCAAACGTCGTACTAACGAGGTTATTAGGAAAGACTTCGCGATCATTATTATAAAACATCACGCTGTCATTATAATGTTGACGCGCAAACCCGATGCGATTTTCCGTATTGGTTAGTTCGTCCATGAGCTCTTTGATCATACTATCGGCTTTTAGCTCTGGGTAGGCTTCGACGACAGCAGAGAACTGACTCAACGCTTTAGACAACATACCTTCTGCTTTTGCAAACAGTGCCATATGCTCTAGCGAGTCTGGCTGATGCTTATTAGAGTCTTGTAGATCTTGAGCATGATTACGCGCGCTAATGACGCGAGTGAGTGTTTCTTCTTCATGACTCAAATAACGCTTGGCAGTTTCGACCAAGTTTGGAATCAGATCATGACGACGCTTTAGTTGCACATCTATTTGAGCAAAGCCGTTCTTTGCTTGGTTACGTGCGCGTACCAATCTATTAAAAATGGATACCCCAAATACGACCACCAACACCAAAAATGCAATGAATAGCCAAACAAACATCTTCATAATCAAACTCCAAGGTGTCTAGAATGTTAATAAAAAGTTAATACATTGTATTTTAACTCATATTAATCAATAAAACCTTAGAACTAGATAAGAACTACAAAGGAAATCGAACAGGAAATTAAATTGGAAACTCCATAAGCAAATAGATAACGATCAGACGAAATTTTGACCAAAAAAAAGCCCTTTACAATGAAGGGCTTCATACATCACAAATAGGTTTTTTGTACTTTATTGATATAATTATCAAATTTTAGGCAAAAAAAAGCGACTCCAAAAGCACATCCTCGGCACACACTATAACTATTACCGTTGCTACCTTCCGGTCCTGGCGGGATTCATAGAACAATGTTGCGAGGCTACCAATGGAGCCACCAGTCGCAAATTATACAAGAAATTTTTAATTTTACAACCCCTATCTTAAAACTGTTTGCTTTAGACCCTAAATAGTACTGTCATTTAGTTCATTAGCTTATGTCAGCAATATATGAGCATAAATTATATCAGCAACTTAGGTCACAAAATTCTCACAGCAACTTATATGAATTTTGCTATTTTAGTGAATGAAGTTGTACCCATGTCGATTTCTAGAGAACAATAGGGACAACTTTTCATGTATAAATGAGCATTGATAATTGTCATTTATATATTATTAGAATCAACTTAGGAGATAATAATGAAAAATACTTTATTGAATAAAGCAGCACTAGCTTCTGGTACGGTTTGTCTCATGACAGCGATGATGGGTAGCGCCCATGCAGAGCCAACAGGCTATGATCAACTGACGTTTCAGACAGAAATAAAAGAAGAGATTCAGAACGACGAAGTACGCGCCAGCTTGTACAAAAAAGCACAAGCAACTGACTCTAAGACCCTAGCCACAATGCTCAATACGTCAGTCAACAATGCCATGAAAATCGCTAAGCGCTACCCTAGCGTGACCGTGAGCACAGGGCAACAGCGCACCTATCCACGCTACGACAAAAACGATAAAATCATCGGCTGGACAGGTCAAGCAAACATAGACTTAAAAAGTACAGACTTTTCAGCAACTAGCCAACTAATTGCCGATTTGCAAGAAACCTTAGTGATGGACAATCTTAACTTTGGTGTATCAGATACCAAAAAAGATGCGCTAGAGCAAAAGCTAATGACCGAAGCCTCTCGCGCTTTTCAGCAGCAAGCTAAGAGCCTTACCCGCGCTTGGGATGCTCGTGGCTACCGCGTCGTCAATGTTAACCTAAACACAGGTAGCAACTATCCACGTCCAATGTATAGCGCTATGAGCATGAAATCAGGAATGGCAGACGAGTCAGTACCAAGCCAAAGCTTTGAGTCTGGTAATAGCACTATTTCTGTGACTGCTAACGGTACCATCGAGTTAACTAAATAAGACAGCTTATAGTTAAAATAAAATAAGTGATTTACATTAAAAAAGGCAAGCATCGTTAACGGTGCTTGCCTTTTTATTTTGCTAGCGATATCTATTCATTACATTCAATCATTATTGAGACCATTATTGTGACTGAGCAACTTCCTGTTGGCGCAGCTTTAGCATCAATTTTTGATACCAAGCTAGCTTTTGATAAGCCAACAGCTGCTCTGCCTTTCTTTTGTTGTCTTGCAATGTGGTCGTGTTTTGAATCACGTATACGGTACGTGTGATTTGCTCAAGTGTTTGGCCAGTTTCGCTTTGTATAACAGCCTTGATTGTATGAGCACCTGGCAAAACATCAACAGTAGCAATAGATGCGCTTAAACCTTGTGCAACCTCTTTGTCATCAAAATAAATACGGGCACTATCCCCTACCTGTAACGCAGGCCGAATCTGTACATTAACATCGATATTCTGTACCGGACGACGATAAGCTCTTTCTTCGCTAGGTTCAGCAATCGTTAATTGATAGCTTACTGGTGCTTTCACTGTCGCAGTCGTCGTAGCAGTGGCAGGTGCATTTAGTGTTTGTGTCGCCGCAACTGGTTGAGTGATGACATCAGAACCATTTGTTGCACTGCTACTCGCTGTATTAGCAACTCCTGAGCTATTCGTCTCATTACCTGTTGTGATGGCTATTTGACTGATTTGTTTGCCAGTTTGCTGCTCATAACTCTGCGGACGATCGGTAAAGGTCACTTGACCGGTTTGCTCGTCAATAACTTTATAGATAGGTGCAGCATGTGTAAGCGGCATACAAAGACTGGTAGCAATGGTCAGAAGTCCTACCTTTACACTGCTTTTCAAAAAAGAAGGTTTTGATAATAATGCCATAGTCAGTCAGCCTAATTGATGTCTATTACTAAAAATTGAGTATCTATCATTATGCGATACTTTTGCAGTGAAATCAGTAGTCCTCGATATGAATTCAGTAGTAATGTTAAAGAAAAACGCTTCATAACGATTTTACCTCTATAAAAAGACATAAAAAAACCAGCTAAGAATAACTTAGCTGGTTTTTATGACTCAAAATAAATGAGTGTTTTAGCGACTAATTAGCAGCTGTAGTACATGTCAAATTCGACAGGGTGTACAGTTACGTTCAAACGTTGTACTTCTTCTTCTTTCAAAGCAATAAACGCTTCTAGCATGTCTTCAGTGAAGACATCACCTTTTAATAAGAAGTCATGATCGTCACGCAGTGCTTGTAGTGCAACGTCTAAGCTCTCTGCAACCGTTGGGATTTGTGCTTCTTCTTCTGGTGGCAAGTCATACAAGTTTTTGTCCGCAGCTTCGCCTGGATGCATTTTGTTTTGGATACCGTCAAGGCCGGCCATCAACAATGCAGCAAACGCTAGGTATGGGTTAGCCGTTGGATCAGGGAAACGTGCTTCTACACGTACCGCTTTCGGACTGCTTACGTGTGGAATACGGATAGATGCTGAACGGTTAGATGCTGAATAAGCAAGTTTGATAGGCGCTTCATAATGTGGTACTAGGCGCTTATAGCTGTTCGTTGATGGGTTAGTAATCGCGTTCAACGCACGAGCATGCTTGATAATACCGCCAATGAAATACAATGCTGTTTCAGACAGACCAGCATACTCATCACCAGAGAATGTGTTTACACCGTCTTTTGAGATTGACATATGTACGTGCATACCTGAACCGTTATCACCAACGATTGGCTTAGGCATAAAGGTCGCTGTTTTGCCAAACTGATGCGCAACGTTATGAACAACATATTTCAATTGCTGAACTTCATCCGCTTTACGTACCATCGTGTTGAATGCAACACCGATTTCAGACTGGCAAGAAGCCACTTCATGGTGATGAACTTCAACCGAACCTTCACCAACGATTTCTTCTATGCGTTCACACATAACAGCACGCATGTCATGTGAGCTATCGATCGGTGGTACTGGGAAATAGCCGCCTTTCACACGTGGGCGATGCGCCATGTTGCCCCACTCGTAAGTCTCGTTAGTCGACCATGCTGCTTCTTCAGCCGTGATCTTATGACTAACGCCAGACATATCGACTGACCATTTAACATCGTCAAATACAAAGAATTCAGGCTCTGGACCGAAATAAGCAGTATCACCGATACCAGTAGACTTTAAATACTCTTCAGCGCGACGTGCGATAGAACGTGGGTCACGGTCATAACCTTGTAGCGTTGATGGCTCGATGATATCGCAAGTCACTACCACAGTCACCGCGTCAAAGAACGGGTCAACAAAAGCAGTTTCTGGATCAGGACGCAAGATCATATCTGACGCTTCGATACCTTTCCAACCAGCGATTGATGAGCCATCAAACATTTTGCCGTCTTCCATGACATCTTCATCAACGGTATGCGCTGGGAAGCTGATGTGCTGCTCTTTGCCGCGTGTATCAGTAAAGCGAAAATCAACCCATTTAGCATTAGAGGATTGGATAAGATCTAATAGTTTATTCGACATGAATAGTCTCCGTTGTGTTGATCACGTAATTGCGATTTAAAATTATTAATATGATGTTCTTGTCCAAGAATGTCAGATGTGCTCTCAATACTAAAACAGCGCATTCGATATTATGCTTATTATCAGCACTATTTTGCGTATTAGTCAAGATGCTCATCTAAAGCGTTTACTTAATCAGACCAATATTTGTGCACATGGTCTAACATACGCCAATTCAATCCTAACGACATTCTAGCAATATACAACTCATAATGCTGAACTCTTCGGGCTCTTGTTAATAATTATTTTTAGACCAATTTCTTGGCTTTAAAAATAATTATAACAGCAATAATGCAAAGGCTATGCCAATGTATTGCCACTCTGATAACAGATATAGTTATAGATAGATTTAATTATCAATATTTACAGTGATTTATACGATTAATATCGTTATATATTCATTAATTCCCATCAAATTAATTTTTAGAATAGCACTTAATTAGAGCACCAGTTGAGAACCAAAGGCACTTAATTGGTGCAAATACAAATATATTTATTATTGAAATGCTATTTTATAGTGCAATGTTAATAGCTGAATGTATAACATTGTCTCTGACTACATTATTTTATGCGTCAAAAAAATAATAAAAAATATGTTTTTACTTGGTGCTTACTTAGATAGCCCGTACCCTACATTTGATAGAAAACAAAATAGTGGTAAGATAACCGCGCGCAATAACCTCCTCTGTTATAGTCAGAGCTGCTTGTGTTCGGCAATCAAGTGACTCGATAACAGTGAGAACAAATTTCATGTTAAAAATATAATAAAACTGATAAGTTGAAGCCTTAATGATTTTGATGATCGATAATTACGATAGCTTTACGTACAATATCGTACAGTACTTCGGTGAGCTAAAGCAGGACATCACTGTCTGGCGTAATGATCAGGTCAGCATTGAGCAGATTAAAACCCTTGCACCTGATGTGATTGTGATTGGCCCAGGTCCGTGCGATCCTGACCGTGCAGGTATTTCGCTGCAAGCCATTGAGACATTTAAAGGAATTATTCCTATACTGGGTATTTGCTTGGGTCATCAAGCTATCGGTCAAGCCTTTGGCGGTCAAGTGGTCAAAGCTGGCGAAGTCATGCATGGCCGCTTATCCGCTATCTATCACAACGAGCAAGGTGTATTTGCTAGATTACCCAACCCGTCACAGGTTACGCGCTATCATTCACTCGTCATTGATAAGACAAGCTTGCCAGACTGCCTTGAACTCACCGCATGGACACAGAATGCTGATGGTAGTATTGAGGAAATCATGGGTATTCGCCATAAGGAGCTGGCTGTAGAAGGCGTCCAGTTCCATCCTGAGTCGATATTGAGCGAAGCAGGTTATCAATTGCTCAATAACTTTTTACAGACTCATGGCTTGTCTACTCTAACATCCGATGAGCTACCACAAGTTGGCTAGATTTGACTAAAAGCACGTCGGTAAAAAATACCGCTTTCATAAACCCATGCCAAATTTCACACAGATGCATATAAAAAATAATAGTAAGTGAGACTACAATGAGTACGACAAAAATAGAAGAAACGCATACGCCAGAGAGTATTGCAGAATTGTCTGATGAGCAAACACATCAACTGTTAACCACAGCTTTGGGTAGAATATTTCAACACATCGATTTAACCTTTGATGAGATGTATCAAGTGATGCTCATCATCATGCAAGGTAGATGTAGCGACGCTATGATGGGCGCTATCTTGACGGGATTACGTATGAAGGGCGAATCCATCGACGAGATTACTGCATCTGCCAGTGCCATGCGTGCACTAGCCGCCAATATTGAACCAAAGAACTGTGATTACTTGGTAGATATCGTTGGTACTGGCGGTGATGGTGCTAATCTGTTCAATGTCTCGACTGCATCGGCATTGGTTGTTGCGGCAGCTGGTGCACAAGTTGCTAAGCACGGCAATCGCGGCGTCTCAACCAAATCTGGTAGCTCAGACTTACTTGAGCAAGCAGGTATCAGTCTTGCGCTCACGCCAGAGCAAGCAAAAGACTGTATCGAAAACCAAGGTATCGGGTTTTTATTTGCACCCAATCATCACAGCGCCATGAGTTATGCCAACCCTGTACGCCGTGAATTAAAAGCACGTACCATCTTTAATATTTTGGGCCCATTGACCAACCCTGCTGGCACGCCAAACTTAGTCATCGGTGTGTTTACCGCGCAGTTATGTGAGCCGATTGCTAAGGTGATGAAAAACTTAGGCGCACGTCATGTCATGGTAGTAGGCGCAAAAGATGGTCTTGATGAAATCAGTCTTGCGACTTCGACCACAGTCGCTGAGCTAAAAGATGGCGAGATATCAGTCTATGACATGATGCCAGAAGATGCGGGTATCGAGTCACAAACTCTTATTGGCCTCGATGTCGACTCTCCAGCACAAAGCCTTGAGTTGATTCGTGCTGCGCTATCTGGAGCCGACACTCATGACCGTGCCGTACTTAAAGCACGTGACATGATTGCGCTAAATGCAGGTGCCGCGATATATACTGCAGGACTTGCCAGCAACTACCCTAACGGTGTTAGCCGAGCACAAAAAATCATTCAAAATGGCGATGCTTTACTCAAACTTGAGTCTTTGGCCAACTATACCCAGCAGCTAGTCGCTCAAGGTTAACTTATAAGCACTCATCTACTGTCTATAGTCAAAGAAATCTAAAACGGATACAAGGCAGCCAACCATAGATTGTACAAATCGTACATCTAGGAAGGGAAACGCCGTAGCCGCTTAGTAGTTATTAATAGTTTTCTGACTATATTTACATTTAACGATATTCGGATACCAGTATGACCACAACCCATTCAGACATACCGTCAGTGCTACAGCGCATTGTCGCCACCAAAGTAGAAGAAGTAAAAGCCGCTCGCGAAGCATTGTCTCTAGAGGACTTGAAAGCACAGGTCGCAGCTGATGATAAACCGCGTCGAGGTTTTGCCGCGGCATTACGTGCTGCTGGCACTAAAGAAAATGGTATCGGTATCATTGCTGAGATTAAAAAAGCCTCGCCGTCTAAAGGCATTATCAATCATAACTTTACCCCTGCTCTATTTGCGCAGCAGTATGAGCAAGCGGGCGCTAGTTGTCTGTCTGTATTGACCGATCGTGATTACTTTCAGGGCGATGACATCTATCTTATTCAAGCAGCTAATACCTCAAGCTTACCGATATTACGTAAAGACTTTATGATTGATGTCTATCAAATCTATCAATCTTACCTAATGGGCGCTGACTGCATCCTCCTCATTATGGCTTGCCTAGATGATGCGCAAGTACAAGAGCTACATGCACTTAGTATTGAGCTTGGTATGGACGTATTAATAGAAGTGCATACCCAATCTGAGCTTGAGCGTGCGCTACAGTTGCCACGCTCAGAGCACAATATCTACGGTATCAATAACCGTGATTTAAATACCTTCGATGTGGACCTGCAAACCACGCTTGATCTTAAGAATATTTTAAACGACGCACTCGCTACTGATAGCGCTGAACAAAAACCACTTATCGTGACCGAGAGTGGTATTCATAGCAGTGATGATATTCGCCTTATGCTAAGTAATGATATTCAGCACTTTTTAATCGGTGAGCAATTTATGAAAACTGATCATCCTGGACAAGCGTTACAATCCTTACTTGCGGGCGTCGCAGCAGACGGGTAAAGTAACTCAATAATTTATGCTTAAATATATACTAATAGCTTGAACAATGTCTGCGCTATATACATAGTTCAATCAACCATTCATCAATCAACGATACGTTAACTTTTATGTCAAACTCTCTGTTTTCAAAAGAAATGCAAGACCAGCTCAAAGAACTTAAAGGCCAGCTGAGCAAGGGCCGTGATACCAATTCACCTGAAGGTGAGAATCAAAAGCCAACTGAGCCGGTATCGCTACCGACTCAAAAGCAAGTAAAAAAGACAGTCAAGCAGCTAGATAGTGAACATATCGATGACGATAAAGTTCTATTTATGCAAGCCATGCACGGTGTCAATCAGTTAGAAGACAAAAATGTTCGCTCACCTGCCAGCGCAACTAGAGCAGGCAAACCTGATGCAGCGACACTATCAAAACGTGCTGCGGCTCAAGGTAGTGAGGCCAGTGATTTAGGCGCAGGCTTGTCAGATATGCAAGCACTACTGAACCCTGTTGCTGCTGAAGCTTATTTGTCTTATAAGCAGCCAACACTGCAAAATAAAATCTTTGATCAGCTCAAAAAAGGCAAGCTGCGTTGGTATGATGCGGTGGATATCCATGGCTGTACGATAGAAGAAGCACGCGAAGCGATGACTCAACTGTTGAGCCAAGCCAAGCAAAACAACGAAACCATGGTAAAAATCGTCCATGGTAAAGGTAGTGAAGCGATCTTAAAAACTTGTATCAATGGCTGGTTACGTCAATTGCCAGAAGTATTAGCTTTTTGCTCTGCGCCACCAAAAGATGGTGGTAACGGTGCTGTACTAGTACTACTTAAAAAACCTAAAGCAGATGGCGAATAGGTCTATTGTTAGTGATACGGTACTATATAAAAAGGACTGCTTATTTGCAGTCCTTTTTTTATCAATCATTCATAGTTCAGACATGAACTATAACGATGTTTCCTTCAATGAACGCTCTCTTTAATGTACATTCCATTTAATGTGAGCTTCTCACCTTTTATTAATATATAGACTTGAGCACCTTCTAATTAGCAAAGCGAAATCACTATGAATATACAGACTATTGAAAACATTAACGAACTAGAACAGCAGATTGCTGCGCTGATTGCCATTGAACCAAGGTTTGCTCCTGTGCATAAACAGGTTGGCACACCTAATCTTAGGCATAATGCAGGTGGGTTTGAGCAGTTGATGAGAGCGATGGTTGGTCAGCAGTTATCAGTTGCCGCCGCTGCCAGCATTTGGAAACGGTTGGTTGATGCAGAATTGATCACTCCGCAAGCAATACGTGAAGCGACAGATGATACTTTGAAGACGCAAGGATTGTCTAAGCAAAAAACTCGTTATGTACGCTCCTTAGTGGATCATGATATAGACTTTTCAGCATTAGAAACTTTGCCAAATGAAGAAGTCATAACAACCTTGACAGCCGTGACAGGGATTGGACGTTGGACAGCTGAGATGTATTTATTATTTTCGCTAAAACGTGCAGACATACTTGCAGTCGATGATTTGGCCATTAAAGTTGCAGCCATGGAGTTGTTAGGCTTAGCAGAGCGCCCAACACCCAAGCAGCTAAAAGACTTAACTCAGCATTGGTCACCTTATCGTAGTGCTGCCAGTCTACTGCTTTGGTCGTACTACGGTTTATTACGTGATAAAACCGCAGTACCTTTATAACTAATTGAGCAAAAAACATAGCCAGTGTTATTCACTACCATTCGTGAGCAAAAAGTCTCTTTTAAGGCTGATTCCATATAGAAAAGCCAGATTTGTTTTTAGTGTGCTTAAACTTACTTTTTCTTAGCATATGACTTTTATGCTTTAGTGCCTTAAGCGCACCACTTCTGCTGACGGTCGCCATAGAGAATTTGTGGTGACTTGCAACATCATTTTTAGCCTTGTCACTATCTTTACGAATATCAACGCCATCGTCGTTGTAATCTTTCCTGTATACGCTTGTGTTTACTTCCTTGTTATCAGACACTTCATTATTAGCAGAGTTACTACTGTTGTCTGATTCATCTCCTTCTGCTGAGTCATCAGTGCTACTTCCCACATGATGTTCAAGCTCCGTTTGATTAACAATCAACTGCTGAGTCGGCAATGCATGTTCTACTTTATATTTCGCGACTTTCTTTAGTATATCGACAAACAAAGCGTTTTGTTTGTCATAGAACTCAATGATACCAATAGCATTCACATAAGCTTGCAACTGAATAACATAGCAATCTTGACGCAGCTCTAAAATATTGACCTGATTCCATTCTTGATTGGTCAAATCATGCTCTTTTATAAATTCATCCAAGTCATTAACCATTTTGAATATTACGTCAAGATCAGCGGTACGCTTAATATATAAGTAATGGAAAAAACGAAACATATCGCGAGAGGTAAAGTTTTCGATTTGCATCGATGAAAAATCACCGTTTGGTACCGTAACAATCGTCCGCGACAAGGTCCGTACACGCGATGAGCGAATACCAATATCAATAACTGTGCCTTCGTAAGTACCAAACTTACAATAGTCACCGATACGCACAGGTGAATCTGCGACGACGACGACACTACCAACTAAGTTTTCGATCGTCTTTTGCGCACCAAGGGCCAACGCCAAACCACCCACACCCAGTGCGGCAATACCAGTGGTCAAATCAAAACCCAAATTGCCAAAAATAACAATCACTGCAAATATCAGTAATAGCGCTTTGACGACCTTACGCAGCAGTCCCAAAATTGAGACACGCTCAGTATAGTTTTTCTTGTAGCTTAGATTTACCGCTCGAGTAAATATCGCATCGATCACTCGTAATAGTAGCCAAGTCAGCGCCAACCAAGAAGCAATATCCGTAAAGCGATTGACTGGCTCACGCAGGGTCACCGAAACCCCTGCATAAACCATAACCTCGGATAGTATCAATGCCATAATGACCACAGAAAGTGGCAATATTACCTTATTAGGTAACGGCAATGGCGTACCACGCAAATACGGATAAACAATCCTTAATAAGTGGTATAGCAACCATACCGCGACATAAGTAAGTACAAAGCTAGTCACAATCATGGTGAGCGCGGCAACCAAATCAGCTAGCTGATAGCCAAAAAGCTTTTTACCATCTAAAGAATCAACCGTGTAGCGCGATACTAAGGTCGGCTCAGTATTTTCTATCACTTCTGGTACTGAGGTCAACGTATCGCTAGAGAACTGCCAATATTGCTCATTCTGTTTTGAGACCACTCTTTCGAGTAGTAACGGAACACTTCGCTCTCCGATATTAATCACACCGACATTTTCTTGGCTAGGTGGCAGCTGGTCAGTTAGATTACCCTCAGGTGAGTTACTAATCTGTAGATCCGGCTGAAAACGCCCACCTGCATCTAGTGCCTGTTTAAACTGTCGCACAACGGTCGTTGGGTTATCGGACTTTGATAAGTTGAGATAATTACTTGCCAGCAAATAATCATTTTCACCCAGCGCACTGATAAACCCTTGTACCGTATGACGCGGCGTATCTCGGCCAAACGAATCAGGCAATGGCGTACTTACTGTCTCTCCACTACTGTCATTACCCACTCCAAGCGCACCAGCCTCGACAGCATAAGCATTATTTGGCAAGGCAATGCTCAACAGCATAGTCAATAATAACATTGCGACTATAATTGGCATTTTAGTAATAGCAGAGAATAAATTAGGCAAAGGACTGGGAGTCAGATTATGCTTGATAGACAAAACAAACCTCTTAGTTTAAAAATGGCATGATAAATGACAGGTGATGTCCATACTATAGTAACAATTATTTATAACAGCAGTACTTTTGATTACGCAATTTTGTAGCTAACTGTATTGGTATTTGATTTTTTACTCTATGTGCATTTCTAATAATAAGTATTTATTAAGACAGCTTTTTCTTATAAAACTAAGAAGATGCTCATAAAATATTTAGGTAAATTAATTTTTAATAGACTATTTAGCAAGCTAACCTGAATAACATTCAGCCTACCCTGAATAAAAATTAGGTTAAAGTAGTTTATAAAGCAAGTTAATTTGTAGATAATGAGCACAGTTTTGCTTATATACTGTTTTTTGTAACTTTTGACCCCTTTTACGTCATAATAGTTACCTCTCATTTCTGCATTTTTAACTTGATTACTTTGGAATCGACTATGTCTGTATCACGTGCATCTTCACGTACCTATCTTCGTTTAAGTATTTTGAGCGCGCTTGGCTTACTTGCAGTAAATACTGCAATGGCAGCCACTTCTGAAAACGCTTCCATCAACGATAGTAACCTACCACAAGTTGAGCTTGATGAAATTGTCGTGACAGCCACTCGCACACCTACTAAGACAAGTAATGTAATTGCGCAAACACGAGTAATTAATAAAGAAGAGTTACAACGTTATCAAGGTCAAACCGTTTTGGACGTACTCAAACGTCAGCCAGGCATTGCTTTTAAACAAAACGGTGGTCTTGGCGCTTCTTCAAACTTTTATATGCGCGGCTACGATAGCAAACAAGTCCTCGTATTGATTGATGGTATACGTTATAGCTCAGTCAGTGCTGGAGGCGCCGCGTTAAACTTGCTACCTGCTGATCAAATTGATCGAATTGAAGTTCTCTATGGTGCATCAGGTTCTAGCATCTATGGTGCGGATGCGATGGGTGGTGTGATTCAAGTATTCACTAAAGGCAGCAATATAGATCGAAGTAGCATGTCAGTTACCGCAGGTATCGGCTCAAACGATCATTACGTATATGGTGCGAGCGCACAACTTGCCAATACTAATGGTACTACATTAAGCCTTTCAGCCAGTCACAACGAAACAGATGGTATCAATGCGACCCGACCAGATCCCAGTAATCAAAACGACCCTTATAACAAAGACGCTGATGGTTTTGAGAGCGACAGTGTAAGCCTAGCAGTCAATCAGCGTTTTGGCGATACGTTACTGACAGGTGCTAGTATCTTGTATAGTAAATCCACTACTGAATATGACGACGGTATTTTTGAAGACGTTCATGCTGATCAAGAAAACGGCGCAGCGCAAGCTTATGTCGACTGGCAATATATGCCTGATGCCTCTGTTAAGCTCCAATATGGTCACTCTGTTGATAAAAGTGAGTCTTATGCTAAGTATCCGAATGTATTCGATGGTACTCAAGACCAGATTAGCTTAGTTGGTAAAAACAAGCTGCTAGCTGGTGAAGCTGTTTATGGTCTCGAATACCTCACTCAAGACTTAGACAGTACGGCTTACAGTATTGATGACCGTAATGTCAAAAGTGCCTTTGCTGGCTATGTCGTCGCCAATGACCGCTTTGATGCTCAAGCTAACCTACGCTACGATGATGACTCACGCTATGGTGATGAAACCACCTATAATTTGGGCGGTGCGATGCATCTTAGTCCTAATTTTCGTGTTGGTGCGAGCTATGCTAAAGGCTTCCGCGCACCTGTCTTTAATGATTTAAGCCCTGCATATGGTGGCGATCTTAACCTTAACCCTGAGACTAGCGACAACTATGAAGTATTTGCTCAGTACGATAGCACTCGGCACAGCACACGTCTGACAGGTTATCGCAGTGATGTGGATAATTTAATTGCTTACTCTAATTTCAAAGCAAAGAATATCAATAGCGCTAAGATTGAAGGCATATCATTAACCTCTGACTGGGAAATGAACGACTATCTGCTTGGCGGCAGCTATGACTACCAGAAGGCAGAAGACAGTAGTGGCGGAAGTGATGATGGCAACTCTCTTCCCTACCGTCCTGAACACAAGGGCTTGGTATATGTCGGATACCGTCTGCCAAGTTTAGATATACGCGCTGAATATCAGTATGTAGGGGACTATTACAGCAGAATTACCAATACTGACTCTCAATTTGTAGACAACTATGGATTGCTGAACATCAGTGGTAACTACAAACTTACTGATAATTTATCTATGACTGCACGTCTAAATAACATCACTAATGAAGAGTATATAACAGATATTGGCTATAATACTGACGGTATTAACTACTTTACCTCTCTAACCTACAACTGGTACTAATTTTGGCTGAGTAGTATCAAAAAACATTAAAACAAAAAAGGTCATCAGTCGATGGCCTTTTTTATGGCTATAGATTCCTGTTTGAGGTTTTGTTTGTCTAAGGCGTCAGCTATTTATCTCAGTCAATAGGTGACAATTAACCACTCATCTATTACAATAACGACCTCCGAGAGGTGTTGCGCCATAATAGTGATTTACTGCATTAACATTCTATAGTTATGCAATCAAAGGTTATGTTAGGCTCGGTTAACTGTCGAGAGTCCATATTTTTGGTCGCTCACAGCGCAAACAACGGCACCTGCGTTTTTATTCTTTTTATCATTCGTTAACCACTGATAGGAGCATATTATGGACGCAGTGTCTACTACACCATCTGCCCATACGATCGATCCCTCTTTCACTGACTACAAAGTCGCTGACATCAGCCTTGCTGATTACGGCCGCCGTGAAATTACCCTTGCTGAAGCCGAAATGCCTGCCCTAATGGGTTTGCGTCGTCGCTACGAAGCAGACCAGCCGCTTAAAGGCGCGAAAATCGCTGGCTGTATCCACATGACCATTCAGACAGCCGTACTTATCGAGACACTCGTCGCGCTTGGTGCTGAAGTACGCTGGACATCATGTAATATCTTCTCAACTCAAGACCATGCTGCTGCTGCAATTGCTGCTGCTGGTATCTCTGTTTATGCTTGGAAAGGCGAAACAGAAGAAGAGTATGAATGGTGCCTACGTCAGCAAGTCCATGTTGGCGGCGAAGCATCAGGCCAACTTTGGGATGCTAACTTAATCTTGGATGATGGCGGTGATTTGACTGCTTTGATTCACAATGATTATGCAGAGCTTCTTGATAACATCCACGGTATTTCAGAAGAGACCACCACTGGCGTTCATCGCTTGGTTGAGATGCTTGGTAAAGGTACGCTTAAAGTACCAGCCATCAACGTCAACGATGCAGTTACCAAGTCTAAAAACGACAACAAATACGGCTGCCGTCATAGCTTAAACGATGCTATCAAACGCGCTACCGATATGTTCCTTGCTGGTCGCCGCGCTTTAGTTATCGGTTATGGCGATGTAGGTAAAGGCTCTACACAAAGCTTACGTCAAGAAGGCATGATCGTACGTGTTTCAGAAGTTGACCCTATCTGTGCTATGCAGGCATGTATGGACGGTTTTGAAGTATTATCACCATACATCGACGGTGATAACACGGGCGGCGCAGCTAGCATCAACAAGCGCTTGCTTGAAGATACTGATATGATCGTCACCACAACTGGTAACTACCATGTTTGTGATAGACATATGTTAGCAGCCCTTAAACCTGGTGCTGTGGTATGTAACATCGGTCACTTTGATACCGAAATCGATACCCAATTTATGCGTGATAACTGGCGCTGGGTTGAGATTAAGCCACAAGTGCATCAAATCTTCCGCTCAGACGATGAAAACGATTATTTGATTTTGCTTGCTGAAGGTCGCCTAGTAAACCTAGGTAACGCAACTGGTCACCCATCACGCGTGATGGACGGCTCATTTGCCAACCAAGTATTGGCTCAAATGTATCTGTTCGAAGAAAAATTCGCTGACTTGCCAGCTGACCAACGTACTGACAACCTATACGTAAAAGTATTGCCTAAAAAGTTAGACGAAGAAGTAGCCGCTGCGATGGTTGCAGGCTTTAACGGTACGCTAACCAAGCTGACCCAAAAGCAAGCTGAGTATTTGGGTGTGCCAGTTGAAGGTCCATTCAAGCCTGATGCTTATAAATACTAAAAGGAGCCTGACTGTGAGTAAGCCTGCTTTCTCCTTTGAGTTCTTTCCTGCAAAGACCGAGCAAGGTCACGAAAAGCTTCTCAGCACTTATGATGAGCTTAATAAGTTGTCGCCAGCTTATTTTTCGGTAACTTATGGTGCGGGCGGTTCAACCCGTAGCCGCACCTTAGATATCGTACAGGCACTAAGTGCGCGTGGTACCACTGAAATCGCGCCGCACATGTCTTGTATTGGCGATGACAAAAGTGAAATCGCTGAATTGCTCGAGTATTATAAGACTTTAGGTATTAGACGCTTAGTAGCGCTACGCGGCGACTTGCCATCAGGTCAGGTGGGCATGGGTGAGCTACCATTTGCGGTAGATTTGGTAAAGTACATTCGTGAGCATTCAGGTGATCACTTCCATATCGAAGTGGCTTCCTACCCTGAGATGCACCCACAAGCGCGTAGCTTTGAGTTTGATATCGATAATCTGGTAAATAAATACCAAGCTGGTGCCAATGCGTCGATTACCCAGTTTTTCTACAACGCTGACAGCTATCTGTACTTGCGTGATAAGTTAGAGAAACGCGGTATTGATACAGTAGCTCAGCCTTTGGTCGCTGGTATCATGCCAATTACCAATTCAAGCAATCTCTTGCGTTTTGCTGATAGCTGTGGCGCTGATATTCCGCGCTATGTACGTAAACAGCTGACGGATTTTGGTGATGACCGTAAGGCTATTCGTGAGTTTGGCTTTGATGTGGTTTATCGCTTGTGTGAACGCTTGATTGCCGAGGGCGTACCTGCCATGCATTTTTATAGCATGAACAAAGTTGAGCCAAACAAACGCTTGGTAGAAGCATTGGGATTGACTGCTTAAACTTGTAAGCATTCTAGAATATCCTTTAATCATTCCTGAAGACATTATTAATGACTGGCGCTTTTAGGAGCGCCAGTTTTTTATTGTCAAAATTTTGACCAATAACCCTTTACCGTTTTATTCATACACTTTATCTTATTTGATTTTTAAAAATTTCTTCACTGTGTAATAATACTGCTCTAAAAATAATTTTCTTTATTAAGAAAAATTCTCATAAAACAAATGTCATTAATTGTCTCAAGTGATATTCTATAGATCTAATAATAACTATACTCAATCAAATAATAGGAATAAGACCACGTGCGACGTTTTTTTTATGCCGTTAACAACGACAATACTGATACCTCACCACTGCCTAAATTGGGTGAGTTACCGCTAGGTAGCAATGTCGAATTGCCAGATAGCGTTGTCCATCACTGGTGCCGTGTACTACGAGCAAGTATTGGTGATCAAGGGATCTTGTTCGATGGATTTGGCGGCGAATATACAGTAGAGCTACAGGCAATCAGTAAAAAAAATGCCACTGCTACTTTGCTTACACATATAGACGACGATCGTACGCCGCCTACTATCACTCAGATTGGTTTGGTAATGAGCCGCGGTGAGCGTATGGATTATGCTATTCAAAAAGCAACTGAGCTTGGGGTAACTGCTATTCAGTTGCTCAGCAGCCACCATGGCGAAGTCACATTAAAACCTGCTCAAGTTGAAAAGAAACTGGCACATTGGCAACAAGTAGCGATTGCCGCTTGTGAACAATGCGGTCTTAATCGTCCGCCCCTCATTCTTGCGCCACAATCTATCAATGAATGGCTAAGCAATACCAATTCTGATGCTAAGACTACTGAGGCTATGGCTACTGACGTTACAAAGACGCAAATGGCCGTCAGTTCTATCGTTTCTGTGCTTAGTCATGATCCTTACTATCAAGTATTAGCAAACGCTGCAGATCTATGTATGCAAATGAGTGTACCAGCAGCAGGACAGCCTGCTATGCCTAACGCTTTACCCGATACTCTCAAACAACAGACCCCTTATATCAAACTGTTGATCGGGCCTGAAGGTGGTCTGAGTCAAGATGAATGTCAGCAAGCGGAGAGTGTTGGCTTTAAGCCTTGGCAAATCGGCACAAGAGTCTTGCGTACCGAGACTGCACCAGTGGTAGCGTTAGCTACTTTACATGCCTTAAGCACCTAGTAAAAACTGATAAGTATTAGTATGACTATCGTAGTTTTTATCTTTTATGCTTATAGTCCAGAATAATGTCTGTTCTGTATCGTGCATAGTAAAACGCGATGCCAACTCAATGTTAATAAATTGATAATGCAGTTCTTATTTTTATAAGCCCTTATCTTTTGTGAGCCACTATTATGAGCAATTTTGACACTATTCCAGTATCAATCAAGCAGCAGTTGATGAGTACGCTATGTGAACAGCTTGAAGACGCCATTTTTATACTAGACGAAAATCTACGTTATTTATCTGTTAATGCCAGTTATGAGCTTTTGATTGGCTACAAAGAAGAGTTCTTGGTTGGTCGGCCACTTGGTATTTATGCTGCTGAGTTTTTATCAGAAGAAGAGCAAGTAATTCTAAAAGATATCAAGAAAAACTTAAACGAACATGGTTTTTATGAACTTGATTTTTCGATGGCCAACCGTTATGGACAGAATATTGACTGTCATATTACTTATCGCAGAATTTATATAGATCAAATGTCTTATCATATTGGTATGCTGCGTGATATGTCTGCAGTTATTAAAGATCAAAAACAGGTCGCCCATTTGCTCAACTATGATCAGCTCACGGGGCTCCCAAACCGCAAGGTGTTTTTGAGTCAGACAAGTGACATGCTATTGGATAGTTATCAAGAGGTTGTCCTTGTACGCTTAAATATTGATCGTTATCGCAATCTTGCCAGCCTACTAGGGCCTGATGGTGCCAATGACTTGATAAAAAACTTTGTAGAAGAAGTCGAAAAGCTCAAACTGCATAATTTACGCTCTTTTTCTCACTTTGGGGGTGATGATTTTGCGCTATTATTTGAAGTTAAAGATGCCAATATGGTACGTCATCAGCTAGACACACTCATGCAAATGTGTGAGCGTCCCTTCTCTACTGACAAGAGCCATGCGACAGATGCAAATATCTATTACCATATTTCTGTGGGTGTGAGCTGTTTTCCAAAAGACGATAACGAAGTAACGGGTTTATTGACCAAAGCAGAAAAAGCATTGGACTATGTCAAGCAGCATGGAGGCGATGATATACGTTGGTACGATGAGGCCATTGAAAGCGCTACCGCTGGCAGTTTAGAGTTAGAATCTGAGCTTAGGACTGCTACCATTGAAGGTCAATTCGTTCCTTATTATCAGCCAAAGTTCTCATTAGAGACTGGTGCTATCACAGGTTTTGAAGCATTGGTACGTTGGCAACACCCTACTCGCGGATTGCTCAAGCCCGTTCATTTTATCAATGCCATTATCGCGCACAAGCTCTCCTTTGATTTGTTTTCGCAACTGGCCATTAAAATTGTCAAACAACTAGCCATTTGGCAACAGCAAGGGTTTCATCAACACGTCTGTATCAACGCTGATGCTGCTGAGTTCAGCCACCCTGACTTCTTTGATATGGTAAGCACACTACTGACCGAGAATGACGTTGCTGCCCATCAATTGCACATTGAAGTGACCGAGTCGTCTTTGATTCAGCGTCATGATAATGTAAAAAAACAGCTTAACTCGCTTAGAGAGCTTGGCGTACGTCTAGCGCTCGATGATTTCGGTACTGGTTATGCATCATTGAGCTACTTGCAAGAATACCCATTTGATTTTATCAAGATTGATAAGAGCTTTATCTCCAATATTGAAACTGATCGTACCCAACACGCAATTGTAAAAGCCATTTTAGACTTAGCAGTCGCTTTAGACATGCAGGTCGTTGCTGAAGGTATCGAAACTGAGCAGCAGCGCGATGTGTTGTTAGATATGGGTTGCAAAATTGGTCAGGGCTATTGGTTTAGTAAACCCGTGGCTGCTGATGTCGCCACTGAGATGCTGATTAAACAAAATGCTTCTGAGTAAACGCTAAACTATTCGTTATAAGTTATAAGTTATAAGTTATAAATCATAAGCTACTATGTTCAGACTCCTAGCATACGAGCATGTTTAATGTTTATCACGTTTATATCTGTGACATAACTTACATGCTCAGTTCTACCAAATAGTGTTGTAATTTGTACTGATGCGTTTGTCTTTATGGCGAACGCTATTTTTTTGGCTGTCATTTTTTCATGTTAATACTAATCATATAGAGGACTATCTGTCTTAGTAACGTTAGAGTTTTCATATGCTTAATGCTGCTGCTTCCTAGCGCCTAACGTCGATTGCATAACCGATGCAAGATAGGTTCATGACTTATCAGTCCTGTCACCAAACTTGTATAATCACCTATGAAAGCCTATCTTTTATAGTGAATTTGTTAGAGCATATTTAATCTCTCATTGACTCTGACAATCACCACTCTTTTCAACACTATTTTATGTAATCGATAGCATGGTTGACCTGCTTTACTGTTTATCCTTTATTTAGATTTTCAGATTGGCTAGGTAAGAATAACGCACTAGAGGATAGTGCGACCATATGCTCATTATTGGCTATGATCGGTTACATTCCAAAAAGGACAGGAAGTTATGCAATACAAAGCACCCTTACGTGATATCCAATTCGTTATGCATGAACTACTCGATAGTGAAAGCCACTACAAAACTTTGCCTGCGTTCCAAGAAGCTGACCGTGAGCTAATGGACAGCCTATTTGAAATGGCTGCAAGCTTTGCTGAAAACGAACTGTCACCATTGAACCAAAGCGGTGATGCTGAAGGCTGTAAGTTTGATAATGGTAAGGTCACCACGCCAAAAGGCTTTAAAGAAGCTTATGACGCGTATTGTGAGCTTGGCTTCCCTGCTTTATCTGCTGAAGAAGATTTTGGCGGTCAAAACATGCCGTTCTCATTATCTACTGTCATCAATGAAATGGTTGGTACGGCTAACTGGTCATTTTCTATGTACCCTGGCCTATCACATGGTGCTATCCAAACCATCGAGCATCATGGTACTGACGAGCAAAAGCAAACTTATTTAGAAAAAATGGTCACTGGCGAATGGTCAGGCACCATGTGTCTTACTGAAGCGCATGCGGGTTCTGACTTGGGTATTATCCGTACCAAAGCTGAGCCTAAAGAAGATGGGAGCTATAGCATCACGGGGCAAAAGATTTTCATCTCTGCCGGTGAGCATGACCTAACCGGTAACATCATCCACATTGTATTGGCTCGTCTACCAGGCGCACCTGCTGGCACCAAAGGTATCTCATTGTTTATCGTTCCTAAAATGACGGTTAACGCAGATGGTAGCGTTGGCGAAAGCAACAATGTTGTTTGTGGCTCTATCGAACATAAAATGGGTATCAAAGCCTCTGCAACTTGTGTCATGAACTTCGATGGCGCAACAGGTTACTTGATTGGACCTGAAAACCGTGGCCTACAGTGTATGTTCACCTTTATGAACGTGGCACGTATCGGTACTGCCGTGCAAGGTTTGACTGCAGCAGAGTATGCATTCCAAGGTTCATTGACTTATGCAAAAGACCGCTTAGCGATGCGCTCACTATCAGGTACGAAAGCACCAGAAAAAGCGGCTGATCCTATCATCGTACATCCAGCGGTTCGTAACATGCTATTGACTGAAAAAGCCTTTGCTGAAGGTGGTCGTGCGCTAGTTTATTATCTCTCACATTTTGCAGATACCGTCGCAAAAGGCGAAGGCGAAGAGTTGAAGTTTGCTGACCAAATGTTATCACTACTGACACCAATTGCTAAAGCGTTCTTGACTGAAACAGGTTTAGAAGCTGCTAACCATGGTATTCAGGTTTATGGTGGTCATGGTTTCGTTAGCGAATGGGGTATGGAGCAGAACGTACGTGATACGCGCATTTCTTGCTTATACGAAGGTACCACAGAGATTCAAGCACTTGACTTGTTAGGCCGTAAAGTCCTAGGTTCACAAGGTAAGCTACTTGCGAACTTTGTAAACGTTATCCAAGAATTCTGTGAAGAAAACAAAGAAAATGACGAGATGGGTCAGTTCATTCGCCCACTTGCCAAGCATCTTAAAGAATGGGGCGATTTGACTGCACGCATCGGCATGCAAGCAACTGAAACGCCAGACGCTGTCGGCGGCGCTGCAGTAGACTATATGTATTTCAGTGGTTATGTCACCCTAGCCTACTTATGGGCACGTATGGCACTGGTTGCTCAGACTGCTATCGCAAACGGTACTGGCGAAAAAGCATTCTATGACGCTAAAGTTAAAACGGCTCAGTTCTACTTTGCTAAGCTATTGCCACGTACTACTACGCACGTACAGCGTATCAGCACTGGTGTAGAGCCATACATGAGCATGGACGTTGATCAGTTTGCCTTTTAATTAAAGCGCTAAACTTTGCAATCGTGTAATCCTGAGCGGCAACATACTTCGGTGTGTTGCCGCTTTGTTTTGCGTATGCTTATGACGACTATCGACATAGTTTTAACAGTAGCAACTATCTATAAGTACCGACCTGTCTACCTTCTCACATTCTGGTTATCAGTAAGGTATCTATAAGCACTTCAATAGCCGCTGCTAACTTTTGGTGTACGCACAATTCACGAAGAAATACACTCGCTCACAAGCTTATTTGTTAAACTTTGATTATTAATCGCTAAGGTTATACCAAAAGAACAGTTGATAATCTTAACAACTTCAATTTTAATTATTTGAACCAAAGGAATGTTTATGGCTGTTTATAATGCCCCTCTTAATGACATGCGCTTTATCTTAAATGACGTATTCAAGGCGCCAGAGTTTTGGCAAAACAACGAAAACTTGGCTCATGTCGACATGGAAACTGTCGATATGATTTTAGAAGAAATGGGAAAACTGTCAAAAAACATTCTACTTCCTATTAACCGTAGCGGTGATGAAGAAGGCGCAACTTTCGAGGGTGATGGCGTCGTCACGACTCCGACAGGATTCAAAGAAGCCTATAAGCAATATGCTGAGTCAGGCTGGGTCGGCTTAAGCGGTAATGCTGAATACGGCGGTCAGGGCTTCCCTAAAATGGTTACCATGCTCACCGAAGAGATGGTTTTTACTGCTAACCAATCATTTGCTCTGTATCCAAACCTAACGGTTGGTGCGACGCTTTGCTTAAATGCGGCTGGCTCTGAAGAGCAAAAGCAAACTTATCTAGAAAAAATGTACAACGGCGAATGGGCTGGCACTATGTGCTTGACAGAGCCGCATGCTGGTACTGATTTGGGTATTATCAAAACCAAAGCCGTGCCTAATGATGATGGTAGCTATGATATCTCTGGTACCAAAATCTTTATCACTGGTGGTGAGCATGACCTTACTGACAATATCATTCATTTGGTATTGGCAAAAACACCAAATGCACCAGAAGGCTCAAAAGGCATCTCACTATTTGTCGTACCAAAATTCTTGGTCAATGCAGATGGTAGCTTAGGCGAGCGCAATACGTTAGCGGTAGGCTCTATCGAACACAAAATGGGTATCAAAGCCTCTGCGACTTGTGTCATGAACTTTGATAACGCCAAAGGCTGGATGGTTGGCGCGGAAAATACTGGTCTATCATCTATGTTCATCATGATGAACTACGAGCGTGTCACTATGGGCTTGCAAGGCCTTGGTGGTTCTGAGCTTGCCTATCAAAATGCAGCGTTATATGCCAATGACCGCGGTCAAGGCCGTAGCGATACACAGCTACAAAGCCCAGAAAAACCCGCTGATGCTATTATCCATCATGCTGACGTCCGTCGTATGCTATTGAACGCCAAAGTAAACACGGAAGCGTCGCGCTGTTTTGCGATGTACGTTGCCAAAAACCTTGATGAAGAGAAGTTTAGTACCGATCCTGAGTCAGCCAAAGCGGCTGCGGCTCGTGTTGCTCTATTAACACCAGTTGCTAAAGCGTTCCTGACTGATAAAGCACTGGAAGCCACTGTTGATTGTCAGCAAGTATTTGGTGGTCATGGCTATATCCGCGAATGGGGTATGGAACAGATCGTTCGTGATACACGTATTGCACAGATTTATGAAGGCACCAACGGTATTCAGGCGCTTGACTTACTAGGTCGTAAAGTTGCTCGTAACAACGGCAAGTACGTCACTCACTTCTTGGGTGAGATTCGTGACTTTGTTAGCAACATGCAAGCAGACCACGCTATCAAACAAGCTACGTTGAATGCAGCAGATACCATCGAAGAGCTAACCACCACTGTGCTTAACAATATCGGTGAACGCAAAAACGAAATCAATGGCTGTGCGGTTGACTACATGCATGCGTTTGGCTACCTTGCTTACTCGTACATGTTTGCGTTGATGGTAGAAGCTGCTAATGGCAAAGAAGGTGAGTTTTATACCAATAAAGCCAAGCTTGCTGACTATTTCGTCGGTCGTGTCTTACCGCGTATCGATGCTCATGCACAAATGGTCAAAGCTGGTAGTGACCCAATGATGAACTTTGATCTTGCTTATTTTGATGTTCCTGCAAGCTAAGCTAGCTTTACAACTCACCTAAAATACCTTGATTAAAAGGACAGTCGTGTTACTGTCCTTTTTTTTGTCAAAATAACTGCTAACAAAATAATTCAATATCAATAGGCAGTTCCGATTAAAATAACGCAAGACAAGATGTCGCTCGACTACAATTGAACGATTGGTAAACATTACTCAACCACTTATACCGACTTAAATAATAAAAACGACTGAAACAACCATGATAAAGGGTGCGACGTGTCAGAATTAAAACGCATTTTACAACAGATTACCGCCTTGAGCGACGTGCCAGATCCTGCGGTACTCAAACGCTTGATTGATGAGCTACGAGTCAGTGATAAAGAACCTGCATTGGCCAACGAAAAAATTCAATCCCTTATTGATATCATACATCAGCATCCAGAATATGGTGATGGGCTGTCTAGTTTTGTGCTAAAACTGATTATCCAATATCGACAAATCGCGCTGTATACCGACACTGGTATCATGTCCGATCAAGGGTTCTTTAACAGTTTACGCCGTTTGATTGGCCATCGGTTTTTACCATTATTACCACAAGATGACTCTGTCGTTGAACTGGTGAGCTACTTATTTAATAAACGCTCTGATGAACGTTGGCTGGCCAATATTGAAAAGGAAAAATGGGACAAATTGGTTGAGCTGGTTCGCGTAGAAGAGAAACACTTAAACCTAGTCGCTACCGCAAAAAACAGTATTTTAAACGCCATTATCATTTTGTCTTATCGCATCAGCGGTATCGGCTTGCATCCTGATTTGATGGAGTCCTATCCGCAGATACTGAACTACTCAGCATCTTTTGTTGCACAAAATCAAGAAGCCGTACTCTTTGTCAATCAATATCGTCAAGCACATGAGCTTGATACCTTGACAGATATCACGCCTGAGCAAGCAGTCGACCCCGCACCATTATTGGTTATGCTTGAACAGTGCGAAGATATTGTTGCTACTGTACGCAAGCGGATTTATAAGACCGGTATCTCCATCCGTTTGACTAATATGATGCTGCGTCTAGATCAAAGTTTGCAGCGTATGCGGATTTTGACTGAGTTGGTCACAGACGATAATCAAAAGCGAGATCGCGCTGTTATTGAACTGATACAGGCGCTTATCACTACGGCTAATCAGCGCTATAGTATTGGTTATTTGATTGATAATAATACTAAACTGCTCTCTCGTAAAGTCACAGAAAATGCCAGCCGCGTCGGTGAGCATTATATTAGTACCGACAAAGCTGGCTATCAAAAGATGCTCAAAAAAGCCTCTATTGGTGGCTTTGTCATTGCATTTATGGCAACTATAAAAATACTGGCGTATCACTTAGCGCTCGCACCCATGGGTCGCGCGTTCATCAACAGTATGATTTATGGTTTGGGCTTCGTATTTATTCATGTTATTCGCGGCACAGTCGCGACCAAGCAGCCAGCCATGACCGCGGCTGCAATCGCTTCTACCATATCTGAAGGCTCTGGTAAAAAATCACATCAGTTGACTAAGCTATCAGAATTAGTCGTCGATATCTTGCGCACCCAGTTTATCGCTATCATGGGTAACGTCATGTTAGCCGTACCCGTCGCCTTGATTATCTCTTTTGCTTGGTTGCAATATACTGGCGCGCCAATGATCGATACCGAAAAAGCAGGACACCTGTTACATGATCTCGACCCCTTTCACTCATTAGCACTACCCCATGCTGCCATTGCGGGGGTTTACCTGTTCTTATCTGGTTTGATTGCCGGCTACTACGATAACTTGGCAGTTTATAACAACGTAGGCGCGCGTATACAACGTCACAAATTATTAAAATACATATTGCCTAGTTCATGGCTTCAGCGTTTAGGCGGCTTTATAGAGGCCAACTTGGGCGCTATCATGGGTAACTTCTTATTCGGGGTGTTCTTAGGTAGTACCGCGACTATCGGCTATATCTTCGGCTTACCAATTGATATTCGTCACATTGCCTTTGCTTCAGCAAACTTGGCACACGGACTATTCAATATATCTGCTGATGACATCAGCTGGAGCCTCATCCTAATTTCTATACTTGGCGTGGCACTTATTGGTCTGGTCAACTTGATCGTTAGCTTTTCGTTGGCACTGTTTGTCGCCCTACGTTCTAAAGAAGTTCGATTTTTTGAATGGAGTCGCCTCACAAAGCTGGTATTTGGCCATATTATTAGTCATCCATCTGATTTTTTCTGGCCACGTGATAAGCCTATGAAATATGCGCGTATCGATAGTCAGGGTCACATGATATTTGATGATACTTCCGCACAAAAAAATGGCAAATCTATACCAAGTAATTATGTGGTAAGGCGTCTGTCTGATGTCAGGATACTACCTGAATCTAAACATGCTGATGCTCAACATTCCCAGACCAATACCGACATCAACTATGAAAAGCAGCCGTCAGATGAGCATACGCAGCCGTACAACTCTCCTGAAAGGGTAATGGATCTGGACGATGGTTTAGTTGATGACGAACTAAACAGCGTTCCTTATACTGATGATATTCAATACGATAAGGCCACCAAAACGATAAGTGCGATTGATAACGATGTTGTTAGTGATGAGCCAGACCACACTAACTCTGATGACAAGCAAACTGGTGACGCAAAAACACCTTTACCAAAACCTAAAAAACCACCAAAGCTACCTAGTTAAATAGGTAGTTGCGGTGGCTTTATGCTTGTTTAGTTGCTTACATCGTAGTTATTAAAAGATTTAACAATTTCATTTCGTTACTGACTTGGTACTCACCACCTAAACCTTCCAAAGTCACTAAATTTAGCCACTTTATCTAGAATAATAACCTATCCCCAAAAGTATGGCTCATCCTACTCTATTCAGCTACCTTCATTTAATAAAGCCGCTATACTCGCAGTTTGTTCACAAATATGCTGGTATATTTTTTATACTGAAGACCTTTTACTTCAAAATCCGTTATGAGAAAAGCATAATAATCTAACTGTTCACTATCACTTCATATAGCCATATGAGCATAAACTAACGATACTATAATTGTCTCTCTGTTGTACTTATATACTCTTGAACAATTATCAATCGACCTACTCACACTTTCTTGTATCTTACAAACTTCACAATGTTTCTCACTAAATACTTATTATGCAATGAAATAGGAAACTAAGAAGTACAGTCTTATCCACTATTAAATTAAACTTATGTAGGTTATTATAATTGTTGTTAGTTAATGTTACCTATTTACAACACAAACCACTCTAAACATAAATACTTCTTAACCCATAAGAAGTTCTAATAAGGATATCTAATGGCACAAGCAACTCAGCTCATCTTGCAAAAAAATAATGCTGACTTAGTAAATCAAGTATTAAATAGTAATCAACCTACTAAAATAGTCGCTGAAGAAGGTATGCAGATTACTTTAATAGATTCTAAGACAGGCCAACCCGCCAAAAAATTACAAGCTAAGAAAGTGGCTGATAACTTACTGATTGCAGATGAAAATGGTGAGGCATTGCTCACTATTGAGGATTATTATCTAACTGATAATATTACACTTGGTACAGTGAGTGATATAGGTTTTGTTGAGTTTAATTATGTAAGTGCTGAAACAGGCGCAACGACACAAATAGCTTCAGAAACATCCTATACAACACTTGTATCAGAGATGCTAGGTGATGCTTCATTAATCGAAGGCATCAGCAATGGTGCTCTACTGGGTTCAATTGGTGCTGCCGCGTTAGGAGTAGCAGCTATAAGTAGTAATTCAAGCGATAGCTCACCAAAATTACCTGCTAACGAAT
>TARA_R110000737_G_scaffold50259_1_pt1 | contig 36837 bp, 29 predicted proteins | sample TARA_R110000737 | Tara Oceans TARA_R110000737 (sample SAMEA4398027) | marine metagenome | biome: Polar Biome; feature: [SRF] surface water layer (ENVO:00010504); material: water (ENVO:00002006), including particulate matter (ENVO:01000060) such as... | depth 5 m | reverse complement strand
ATCATATTCAACATCTGAAACCATTGTGTAACCATTATTCAATACGGTTTTCTGTAAAGGGGAATTGTCTGCATTGTACTGGCCAACAAGTTGTTTGTTTTTGTTTACAATATTTAATGGTGCTCCAGAATAGCTAGCGATTGCGATTTCGTCAGTATTGTCCGGATTAATGCTTACGGCAATAGCATCGAAAAATTCAATGGTGTCTAATGCGGCTATTGTTCCAGATGAATATAAATCCCATTTACCATCTTCAAGGGTATACACACCCGAAGTATTGAAGGTGAAATAGGTGCCTGATAATCCGCCACCGGCAACAGCTAATATTCCATCCTTCCAATCCATATTGTAAAAATTGTTTTTTGGAGGACCTTCGAATGATATCATTTCCATACTCAAGTCACTGCCTACCTTTACAAGTCCGAACAGATCATCGGCGATGAACAGATTTCCATCCTGTCTAAAACTTCCATTTGCATTGACAAAAACGTTCGGAGAATAGGTATTGTAGCCAAATGAAAAACCGGATAAATTCTGATTATAGGAAAAAACTCCACCCTCAAGGTTTACCGTCAATTGCCCATCCAGAGTTGTTAAAGATTTCAATTGAAAACCAAAAGGTTGGTAAGGGATTGGAACAATTCCTGAAGATTCAATGGAATAAACAGAATCTTCGCCGAATTCAGGAACATTTTTAGAAATAAAAAGTTTGTTATTTACCATTTCTAAATCCTTATACGTCTCATTTAAATTCAATGGAACTCTGCTGTCAGTAGTCCAATTGCTAAAGCTTCCAAGTGCAGGATTATTGATATTTGCGTGTAGTAATTTAGTATTGGTTAAGGCAAAAATTGTATCGCTGGAGAAGCTAATATCCCAAATTCCTTCATTGTTCGAAGTGGGGTAATAGGTTTCTTTCACTTCTTTCTTTTTTGGATCGATAACGACAATTCCGAAACCAGTTGCGGCATATATCAATCCATTTCTTGTGACGATTTTTTGAATTTTTTTCACGCCCTGTATTTGCGCCAATTTTATAAAAGGCAAATTATCTGTGCGGTTTTCGGTTAATAAATCAATGTTTCCGTTGACATACCCAACAATCACAATTCCAGAAATTGGTTCGATTCCTATGGTAGAAATTCTTACATCAGAAAGTGAATTCACATAGGTAAGCATCGATTTCTCTTTGGCTTCCAAATCATAGGTTAAAACGCCTGTTAAGAAAGCTGTATAAACCATGTTTTTATGACTCACCACTCCAATAGCCTCGCGATTTGGAACGTGCAAGGTCCATTCCCCCATTGCGGATTGAGCGGTTAAGTAACCATTCGTCAAAAATAGGACGCTTAATATTGAGAGTATATTGTATTTTATCAGGTTTGAAATCTTCACAAAGTCTATGTTATATTGCCGAACTAACGCTAAAAGCTCAAATTTATTTTTATTCCACTGATAAAACGAGAAAAACTTGCATGTATTTGATGTTTTTCGCTGGCAATGGTTACTTTTGTCCTAATAAATGGCTCCGTGGCGCAACTGAATCAAAAAAGATTTAGTCGCACCAAGTAACCAAGAAAAATGGCTCCGTGGCGCAACTGAATAGCGCATCAGATTTCGGCTCTGAGGGTTACAGGTTTGAATCCTGTCGGGGTCACCAATAAAAAACCAGCTTTTTGAGCTGGTTTTTTTGTTTCTAGAGGTTTTCTAGGCGCAATTCCGGCTCTGAGGGTTACAGGTTTGTCCTGATAGCTATCGGGACTGTCAGGTTAAAAGATTGAGCTTTTTCAAAAGATGAGGGTTAAGTTTTTAGATAAACCCAATCATAATTGCTGAAAAATTTAACATAAAAAACCTCTCAAACAATCAATCCGTCAACTTTTAGGTTGGCAATTCTCCTTTTGAAGTAGTACCTTTGCTTTGAATAGATTAATGACGAAAATGCTTTACAATCATTTTATTGTCAATCAAAATATAAACTTACATTCTTAACGAAATTAAATGTCACCACTTAATTGGCTTATCATAATCGGTGTTCCAGTGATAATAGGATTAGTAATTCTAGAAAGCACGGTCGCTAAAAGGAAAAAACTAAAATTGTACACCTTATCGGATAGTATCACCAATTTATCTTTAGGATTATTGGAAAGAGTTTTTGACATATTTTTTTCGGTATTGACATTAATTGCATTCAATTATATTCACGAAAACATTGCGCCCTTTCAAATTGAGCTTACAGCTTTTACTTGGATAATTGGACTTTTGGTTACTGATTTTATTGCCTATTGGTTTCATCGTTTGAGTCACGAAATTAACTTTTTGTGGGCTGCACACATTGTTCATCATCAAAGCGAGGAATTAAACTTAACAACGGTTTTTAGAGTTTCCTTTCTTGCCGTAGTTTATAGAAGTTTCTTTTACGTTTGGATGGCTTTAGCTGGATTTGATGTCTTTACCATTTTAACAACAGGGGTTTTCTTAGGTTTTTATCAGCTTTTTACGCATTCGAGAGTAATAGGAAAATTAGGCTTTGTAGAAAAATTTATGACTACTCCATCTCATCATAGAGTCCACCACGGTAGAAATGAAAAATACTTGGATCAAAATTACGGTCACATCTTTATTTTCTGGGACAAGTTATTCGGAACTTTTATAGAAGAGGATGAGGAACCAGACTATGGAATTACTTCTGGATATGAACGTGCAAATCCATTTAACGCAGTTTTTTCTTACTGGAAGGATCTATTTGTAAATGCGAAAAAAACGAAATCAATTAAGAATAAGGCGTCTGTATTCTTAAAAGGACCAGCTTGGACGCCAGATGATCTTATGGGGTTACCACCAGAAAAGAAGGCTCCTTTTAAAATGGTCTTTAGCTTTGAGAAAAGAGCTTATATTCTTTTCAATATTGCCATTACCGCTTCTTGTTTTTTAGCCCTTCTTTATTTTAAATCAAAAATGGGAAAAGATGTTGGGTTTTATGAACTCATTTCTGATAAAAGCATAGTCTCGTTAGCTGCAATAATTGTCATTTCAATTTTTGCTCATTCTAGAGTAATTGAAGATAAAAAGTTTGCGGTTTTAACCGATGGTTTGAGACTGGTTTCAGTTATTACGCTTGTCGTTTATGGATTTGCATCTTCAGCCGCGTCAACCTGGTTATTACCTGTTGTAATCGGGTATTGTTTGATAATGCTTTTGTGGTTAGTAAGATTGAGTGTCAATTCTAATGAGAAAGTTTTAAGCCCGAATGCCTAAGTAAATGGATGAGATACTAAATCCAACGATTTTTTTAGGAAATTTTGAGTGGAGAGAACCGGTAACTACACTAACTGATTTTTTAGTTGCCTCCGTTGCATTCATTGGTTTTATGAAGTACAAGTCTTATTCAAACGAAAAATCTGAAAGCTTCAATTATTTTAAATACTATTTTCTTTGTTTCGCAATTGGTATGACTTCTGCCGCTTGGTTTGGACATGGACTTCAGGCATACTTTGGTCCAGAGTTCAAAAGAATTGGTTGGGTTTGTGGTGCGACAGGCCTTTTATTATTTGGATTAGGCTCGTTAATTGAGATTAAAAATCATCTGAGTCATTCTATTGCAACAATTCTAAAGTCCCTTTTCATTGCTCAATACGTCTTGTTCATATTTTTGATGATTATCCCGATGTATAGCGATTTCATTTATGCTCAGTTAAGTTCTACCGTTTCATTGATTGCATTTATACTTCCTTTTACTATTTATAACTATTGGAAAACAAAGTCGAAAGGAAGTTTTATAATAATGTTAACCATTGGTTATAGTATAATCCCAGGCCTTGTATACAACAATCAAATTAGCGTTGGCAGATGGTTCAATTATCATGATATAAGCCATGTACTGATGGCCATATTTATGGTGTTAATGATAATCGGAACATCAAGATTAACGATGTTGAAAAAAGATATCCATTAAGATTTAATACCACAAAAGCCGTTTTCATTCAATTGGAATTGTGATTCCATTTTTCCGGAAGGCGATATCCAAATCGATATTACCGAATCAATGTACTTGTTGAAGAAATAGATGTGATTACCTCAATACATTCACATGACCGTGAAGCTTTCTTACTTCAGTAGATCCAGCCTCAATCAATCGAATTTCCCATAGGTAAATTCCGTTTTGAACTAAGGTGTTTCTGAAAGTTCCGTCCCAACCAGAATTCGGGTCTAGGGATTGGAATACTACTTCACCATAGCGATTGTAAACCGTGAATTTGTACTCTTCTAGTCTATCAGAAGGTGTAATTATTGGTCTGAAAGTATTGTTGAATTCATCATCATCTGGAGTGAATGAATTTGGAACGTAAATTGGCGTTGAGCTATAAACAACTAGAATTCGTGTTACGGAGTCTTTACACCCAGTTTCGTTCGTTACGACTAATTTAATAGGGTGATTTCCAATTCCATCATCTTGAAAAGGTTCAAAAGTCAAATTAGTGCTAGTTGAATTAATGCCAAGCGTTGGTGCAGTCCAAATGGATGCATTAAACGTTTGAGACATATTAGTCACGTCAATTGCATCGAAAAGAACCTCAGCCGGATTAACTGAGATTTCAAAATCTGCAATAGGTTTTAAAACGGAAGGTATCTGAATAGGATAAATCGTATGCGTTGAGTCACATCCAAATTGATTCGTGTAAACTGTTACATAAGGTATTGAATCCCAAACAAAACATGTCGGGTAGGATTCATCAGTGTAATCTGCATAAAACATGGTAAGGTTCAAAGTAACAACAGAATCACATCCATCAGCATTGGTCAAAGTATGTTGTGCGGTTGTGTTATTCGCGGTATAAGTATACCCATCAATCCATGTGAAACTGTCGCATGCTATTTGGGTGTCAACTCCGGTAGTGGAATAAAGTATTGTTAAGTTCAAAGTTATAACAGAATCTGCACCAGCTACATTTGGTATTGTCCAAGTTGGCGTATTTGTTGAAGAATTATAGGTGATGCCGTCCATCCAATTGTAAGAGTCACAATGCACTTGATTATCTGTGCTTGCTGTAGAATAAAGGATAGTTAAATCTAAAGTTATCGTACTGTCGCATCCAAGAGTATTAGGAACTATTTGCGTATAAATACCCGGTAAATCATAATTTTGGCCATTAAGATTAAAGGAATCAACAGCCGTAATTGTCAGATAAGAACTGGTAGTATCTAATACGGTAATGAACACACTATCTATTTCCGAACAACCTAATCCATCTGAAACAGAAGCATAAAAGTATTGTGAAGTCAATGGATTAAAAGGAATACCATTCATAACAAATACATTTCCAGACCAATTAACGTTATTTAAACTAGAGCCTGTCAATGTCGTTAAGTCACCTTCACATATCGTTTGGTCTGGTCCGGCATCAATATATAAATTTTGACTGACGGTGAGCACTACACTATCGGACTCGGTAATTCCACAGGCGTCGACGACATTAACGTAATAAGTGATGGTGTCGGGAGCAATCCCGTTACCAGATAAATTCGTTGCTCCTGAAGTGCTTCCAGATGACCAACTGTACGTTACTGGAAGTAAGGCAGCAGATGATATGTTTGTTACGCCCACAAGTGCAGATCCATAGGTACAATTAATTGAAACTGTATCAACTAATGAATAAGTAAATGCATCGTTGTAAACATTAATATAGATCGTATCCGATTCACATTGGTAGTTTCCAAGTGTGTCATAAACATAAGCCACAAAAGCAGTGTCAGATGTCGGAACCATGTAAAATGAGGTTGTATCCATTAAACCGGTGCTCCAATTTACAACTGCATCTGTTCCACAAGGAAAACCACTTGCATTAATAATAATATTGTCTAAGCCCCAGTTGTCACAGCAAGCTCCAGAAGTGGAGGATTGTGTCCACCGAAACATCGTATTTCCTGTAAGAGCTCCAGGAGGAATTGGCACATTAAAGGTATTCCAAGAAGTAAATGGAGTTATTCCAGAAGTTCCCGGAGTGGTTGCTCCAGGGTTACCCACTAAAACGTTTCCATTTGGCGCGTAATAAGCAATATTTATCCAAGTTAGTCCTCCATTTGTTGAATATTGTAGACTAACACCTTCGTTGTATTGATCTGGACCTTCACACGGAACACTTCCTGCTTGAATGGCATAAATCATTTGAAAATTGATAAATCCACCACAAGCAACATCAAAACCAGCTGTAGTAATACCTGGAACGCCAGCACTTGTTGATGCCCAGTAGTATGGAGTATTATTCGGACTGGGTCCACAAGGGGCAGAGAATGCAGTAGCTCCAGAAGTAGACCATCCTGTTGGAATTGTTGAATTATTGAAGTTAAATGCTTGATTTGCACTTACTAAATTGGCTGTTGCTGATATAAAAATAGAATCTCCGGGACAAAGTGTCCCAGTCATGGGAGTTACATCAATTGCACAATTGGTCTGAGAAAAACCAAAGCTAGAAATAAGTATGATTACAAGGGTTAATAGTCTTTTTATCATCTTAAAGGTTGAGAAAATATTGGTTATTAGTTATTTGTAAATCTATAGATTAAATGTTGTTATTGCAAAAGAATTTGATTGAGCAAACAATAAACAAACATATATTACTTTTTTCTTTATGAATAAAACGCTTTAAAAAAATGATGGTTGCCTTTGAGCGACTTGCCAATTTTAAAAGTTAAATGGATATAGATAATTTGGCGAAGCTAAAATCTTGTTTACTAGCCAAATGAAAACAGGTGTAAACTTTTATAAGATTCCGTTGTTTTTAAAATAACCGACAGGAATTAATTCTTTTCAGAAAAAAATGGATAATCAGGAAATCGATAGAATAATAGAAATGGCTTGGGAGGATAGAACCCCCTTTGATGCGATTTTCCAGCAGTTTTCATTAAAAGAAAATGAAGTTAAAGCTTTGATGAAAAAGGAGTTAAAATTCTCAAGCTATAAATTATGGCGTGAGCGTGTGGAAAAATGTAAGACAAAGCATTTGAAAAAAAGAAATGGTGACATTGACAGATTTAAATGTTCTCGTCAACGCACTATTTCCGGGAATTCTATTTCAAAAAGGTAATTAGAATTTAACATTCAATCCACCTGAAACTATAGGCCCGCCAATACCAACTTCAGCAAAAGCACCAAAATGTTCGCTGAAATTGTAGCTATATCCAACCGAAGTGCGGTATGCCATGGGCATAGAGATTTTTCCGATACTTTTAAAATATGGAATTTCATTACCGTTTAAAGTAAGTCTTGGTTTTAAATTGTTGTATCCAATGCCAAAACCAAAGTATAAATCAGATCTTGAATTTACGGGAAGTGCGTGGATATTAAAATTGAACATAATTCTAGTTCTAGGTAATTTCAATTCATAGTGACCAAAAGGATCAACATATTCATCTAATCGAATATCCCATTTCTCTTCTATTTGGGTGTATAGTGTTGAATCCATAACGTCAAATTCTAAATTTCCTGAACGAAAAGATGCATCTACACCTACTGATAACCAATCTTTCACACGTACGTCAAAAACTCCGCCTATCAGCGGTACACCGCTATAAGTAACTTCATCTTGCCATTTTTGTGATACATTGACAGCTGATTTCAGGAGTGAAGGGCCTCCAGTGTAGATTTGAACTCTAAATCGATTGTCAATCTGTTGCGCTTGAACAATTCCAAACCCAAAGAAAACCAGTGTTAAACAGATTACATTTTTCATACCTCTAAATATTAAAGAGTTGCAGTTAACTCTTGCGTCATTGTATAGGCTAAATCAAAATCAATGCCGAAAAAGTATTCAGTCCAAATCCTTACCTTTACTTTCATGAAACCTGATAGTCATCTTTTAGTAACAGAACTCACCTTCAAAACCTCACGCAGTGGCGGTGCTGGCGGGCAAAATGTAAATAAAGTTGCAACTAAGGTAGAATTGGATTTTGATATTCGAAATTCTCAGTTTCTAAACGATCTGCAAAAAACTACTATTGAAACGAAATTAAGTTCTCGAATTGTTGGGGATGGTATTCTTCAAATTATTTCTCAATCAGAAAGAAGTCAATTGGGGAATAAGCAATTGGTTATTAAAAAATTCCACGAGTTGATTAAGGAGTGCTTTAAAGTTCAGAAAAAGCGTATGCCAACTAAAATATCAAAGGGAATAAAAGAAAGAAGACTCAAGTCGAAAAAAAGAAGAGGCGAAATAAAAAAGCTAAGAAATTTGTCGCCAGAATAGTTTTTTTGCCATCAGCCATCAGCCATCAGCCATCAGCCATCAGCCATCAGCCATCAGCCAATCATCATATTGTTCTTCGGACAGGTCCAATTTCTTCTAAGCTGTGGTATAAAAAACTAATTAAGTGCAACATCTGATCGCGTCCCTTCTTTTGACCGATTTTTGCCGCAATGAAAACACTTGACACCAAAACAATTCCAATAGGAATAACCCAAAGCCAAGGACTTGAACCGTTCTGGGAATATTGAACGAAGCCAAACATAGCGGCAAACAATGTTGCCACTGCGATTGCTGCATAGATAAATGCGAACATTACCCATACCGATTGTCGCGGACCGACAAGACAAGATATTCTTGTGAAATCTATGTATTCATTAGTTTCAATCCTTACGGTCATTTCTGGTGACCAATAATGTTGAACGTTTCTTGGAGTTTTAAGGAATATTAAATCGTTACTTCGCTGTCCGAAAACAGTTTTATCTTTTTCAAGACTTTGCATAACGTGAGTCAAACAATCATCAACAGTTGAATCTGTTTCCAAATAGAACCTTGGACGGATTTCTCCCAGCACAGAATGGTTTAGACGATTGAACGGCATAACGTTTAGTTTTTATCGAAGTTAAAATAAAATCGTTTAGACTGATTTTAAATTAGTTTCGGAAGTTCTGATTAATTTTATAACGAACTAATAAAAAAAACATGTACGCAATTGCAATTCACGGTGGCGCTGGTACCATTGATAAATCGGAAATGACACCTGAAAAAGAATTGGCCTATAAAAATGCACTTGAAGACGCATTAAAAGCAGGACATAATGCGCTTAAAGAAGGCAAGTCAGCAATGGATGCCGTTGAGTTGGCAGTGAATTCCCTTGAAAACAACATATTATTCAATGCTGGTCGTGGTGCAGTTTTCTGCGCTGACGGAGGTTTTGAGTTGGATGCAAGCATCATGTTTGGTAAAGATCTGACTGCTGGAGCAGTTGCTGGAGTTAAGAATATTGCAAATCCAATTTCTTTGGCAAGAAAGGTAATGGAAAAAACATCTCACGTGATGCTAGCGGGTAAAGGCGCGGCAGATTTTGCAAAATCTATTGGCATCCAGCAAGAACCAGACGATTATTTTTTTACTCAACAACGATATGACCAATGGCAAGCTCTCGTTGGAACAACGGAAGTGGCTTTGGATCATGGTTCATCCACTACTAAACCAATTGGAACAGTTGGGGCCGTTGCGTTGGACAAAGATGGAAATATTGCGGCTGCAACGTCGACTGGAGGAATGACAAACAAGCAGTTTGGAAGGGTTGGTGATACACCGGTAATAGGTTCAGGAACTTATGCGAACAATGAAACGTGTGCTATTTCCTGCACAGGCCATGGGGAGTATTTCTTACGTTCAGTCGTTGCCTACGATATTTCTTGTTTAATGGAATATGGAAACCTTTCCTTAGAAGAAGCGTGCGATAAAGTCGTTAAAGATAAATTGGTTAAAATAGGTGGCGAAGGCGGTTTAGTCGCAATCGATGCAAAAGGAAATATTTGCCTTCCTTTCAATTCGCAGGGAATGTACAGAGGGTATGTTCGTGAGGACGAAGACTATAAAGTGTCCATTTATTGAAACGAATTAAAACGAAAAGACAATCGCACAGAGTCAAATAAATTGGCTGAACGAAGTCGAATTTTAGGCTGAGCGGTTCCGATAGCTAACGGAAGAAGACTAATCTTTAGAATCCTCTAGTTCGCCAGTCCAAACAGCGGCTTCAAATTTTCTAGTAGAAACCTGGTATTTGTCACCTTTTGCAAGAGCATGAACAATCATGTGCTCAATGCTTATAGGCGTGCCTTCAGGTAAATCACTGATATTGTTGTGTTTTATTTCGTGTCCATCAAAAATCAAAACTAAACCAGAACCAATTACTTCGAAATTATCTCCGTCGGCAACTAGAATTCCAGTGTCTTCTCCTAAACCAATACCAATACATGATGGGTTGCTTGCAACAGCTTGTGTCAATCGACCAAAACGACCACGGGTTACGAAGTGAGAATCAATAATTACGTTATCCATCAAACCAAATCCCGTTGTAATTTTAACTTCACCTTTTAAAAGAGCTTTTTTACTGCTACCTTGGTAAATCATTGTTCCTGACATGGCCATTGCACCAGCACTGGTTCCAGCAATAATTAAACCGTCCGATTCATAACGCTGTTTCAAAATTTTCAGTATTTCGGTTCCACCAAAAATGGTAGTCAAACGGTACTGATTTCCACCAGTCATCATTACACCTTTCGCTTGTTTTACACGCTCAATAAAATCTGGACGAAGAGCATCTTTTCTGTCTCTTATGTGTAAGAAGCCTACAAAATTGCAACCAATTCTTTCAAAAGCGTGTGCATATGCTTCACCTACTTCCAGTGGAATACTTGATGCAGTGGTAATTACCTCAATGTGCGCGTCTACCCCACCAGATTCAGATACAAAACGTTCCAAAATACCCAGTTCAAAAAAATCTTTTTCCAATCGGTCAACCACCACATCGTGGTCCTCATCTTGGAATTTAAACTCATTCCCCCCAATTGATATTAACTTTCCTGTCGGCATATTTCAATTTTTGAAACTATTAATCGGCAAAATTACGATTTAAAAAACGAACAGAGCCCTTATAAACGCTTTGATTTGCAATAGTTATCTACACGAAATAATCAGAAAATTGGTGTTGGAAATAGAAACTTATTATTATCTTGTTCTGCTGATGCTTTAGTCAGTATGCTAAACTTATTCTTTATCTATGAAAATAAATGAAATTCGTGTGATGCGAGGTCCAAATTATTGGTCAATTCGTCGTCATAAACTCATTGTAATGGTTCTTGATTTAGAGGAACTGGAAGAGTTGCCTACTAATAAAATTGACGGTTTTGAGGAACGATTAAAAAATATGTTCCCAACGATGTTCGCTCATCGATGTTCGGTAGGCGAGCCAGGTGGTTTTTTTCAAAGAGTAAAAGAAGGAACTTGGATGGGGCATGTTATCGAACATATTGCCCTAGAAATTCAAACCTTAGCCGGTATGGAAACAGGGTTTGGTCGAACAAGAGGTACAGGTAATCATGGAGAGTATAATGTTGTATTCGCGTATACCGAAGAACAAGTCGGTGTATTCGCTGCTAAGTCAGCCGTGCGTATTGCAGAAGCCATAATTTCTGGCGAGAAATATGATTTAGAAGAAGACATTCAGGAAATGCGTGAATTACGTGAAGCAAATCGACTTGGACCTTCAACTGGATCGATTGTTGAAGAGGCAGCAAGCCGAGGCATTCCATGGATTCGATTGAACAAGCATTCCTTAGTTCAGCTTGGATATGGCGCAAACCAAAAAAGAATTCAAGCAACAGTTGCAAGTACAACTAGCAATATTGCTGTTGAAATTGCTTGCGATAAAGAAGACACAAAAGATATTCTTGAAGATAATGGCATTGCGGTTCCTAGAGGTCGTATTGTTCGTTCTGTGGAAGGAATGTTTGATGCCATTGAGCGCATTGGTTATCCCGTGGTTACAAAACCGATTAACGGAAATCACGGACGTGGAGCGACTACAAATATTCAAAATGACGAAGATGCGAAAGTGGCATTTGCTGCAGCGCAAGAACACTCTCGTGCAGTTATTGTAGAGAAGTTTATCACAGGACACGATTTTAGAATATTAGTAATCAATCATCAATTTGTTGCTGCGGCAAAAAGAACGCCGGCTAGCGTTGTTGGAAATGGCAAATCAACCATTCAGGAATTAATTGACGAAGTAAATAAAGATCCAAGAAGAGGTTATGGACATGAGAAAGTTCTAACTGCTATAAAAGTAGATCATCACACAGAAGTAATCTTGAAGGAATTAGGATTGACTTTGGACTCAGTAGTCCCAAAGGACGAGCTTTTACTTTTAAAACCAACGGCAAACTTAAGTACAGGAGGAACTGCCGAAGATTTAACGGATATGGTTCATCCGTATAATGTGTTTATGGCTGAAAGAATTTCGAAAATCATAGGTCTAGATATTTGTGGAATAGACATTATTGCTTCGGATTTAACAACCCCAATTGATGAAAACGGCGGTGCTGTAATCGAAGTGAATGCTGGTCCAGGATTTAGAATGCACCTTGCCCCAACACATGGATTGCCAAGAAATGTGGCCGGAGCTGTGGTAGATATGCTTTTCCCTCCTGGAGCACCAGTGAAAGTTCCGATTATTGCTATCACTGGAACGAATGGAAAAACAACGACTAGCCGATTAATGGCTCATATTGTTAAAAATATGGGTTACAAAGTTGGCTTTACTACATCCGATGGAATTTATATTCAAAATCGAATGTTGCAAAAAGGCGATTGTACCGGCCCAGGTAGTGCGGAATTTGTGCTTAAGGATCCAACTATTAATTTTGCAGTTCTTGAAACTGCAAGAGGTGGAATGCTTCGTTCTGGCTTAGGATTTGGAAGTTGCAATATTGCAATTGTCACAAATATTGCTGCCGATCATTTGGGTTTAAAAGGCATAAACACTATTGAAGAATTGGCGAGAGTAAAAGCGATTGTAGCCGAAAGCGTTGTAAAAGATGGTTATGCCATTTTAAATGCAGATGACGATTTAGTGTACAATATGCGCAAGAATCTGGAATGCAACGTAGCTTATTTCTCTATGGACGAAAACAATCCGCGGATTATTGAACATGCCAAAAGAGGCGGTTTGGCAGCAATTTATGAAAACGGTTATGTAACGATTTCAAAAGGAGAATGGAAAATGCGTGTTGAAAAGGCGGTAAATATTCCGCTTACTTTCCGAGGAAAAGCCAAATTCAACATTCAAAATGTTCTACCAACTGTTCTAGCTGGATTTATCCAAGGATTTAAAATTGCCGACATTAAAATGGCATTGGAAACTTTTATTCCATCTCCGGCTCAAACCCCCGGACGAATGAATATGTTCCGTTTCAAGAATTTCGACCTTATGCTCGATTACGCGCACAACCCGGCAGGATTCGCTGCTATTGCTGATTACTTGAGCAATGTAGAAGCAACCGAGAAAATTGGAATTATTGCCGGAGTTGGTGATAGAAGAGATGAAGACATATTGGAATTAGGTCGATTGTCAGCTAAAATGTTCGATAAAATCATCATTCGACAAGATAAAAATCTGCGTGGACGAACGGAAGATAGCTTAATCGGATTGATGAAGGATGGAATATCTTCCGTAAATCCTGATGCAGATGTAATGATTATTCGGAAAGAGGCTGAAGCTATTCGATATGCTGTCGATAATGCGAAAAAGGACTCCTTTATCGTGATATGTAGTGATGTCGTTCCGGACGCTTTAGAATTGGTAAAGCAATTGCATGAAGAGGAGGATAAAAATATATCAGTTATAGCTTAAATCTATAATTTGAAAAGATTAAGCACCAACTGTTTTCTGATAGTTGGTGCTTTTTTATTTATATAAAAACAAGGTTTCAAAATTGACTTTGAAAAATAGTAACTTTGCGGACAGATGAGCATGAAGAACGTTTTAAGTTATATCCTTCCGTTTATAAAAATCTTAGTTTTTTGGATTTTGATTTTTGACACAATGCGGATTTTATTTATCCTTCACAATGCGGGAAAAGTAAATGCTGTTGGTTGGTTGGAAGTAGCACAATCCTTTTTTTATTCATTGCGCTTGGACTTAACAGCAGCAGCAATGCTGAGTATTCTTCCTTTTCTGCTCTTTATTTTATGGAAAATTATACCAGTAAAAGCCACAAAAATTCTTCTTCTTGTTGTTTTTGTAATTGAGGTTTTAGCTGTTTTGTTTATACATGCCGGAGAAATTAATGCTTATCCAGAATGGAACCATAAATTGAGTTCAAGAGTTTTTATGCACCTTGCAAATCCGGATGAGGTGGGTAGGACAGCAAGTGGTTCAATGGTTTTTTGGTTTTTATTGTACACGATTCTTGGAGGAATTGTTGCTTTTTTTCTTTCTCGTTTTCTGTTCACTAGGCACTTTTCCGGAAAAGATCAGTTCAATTGGAAAACCAAAGGAGCATCTTTCGTCTCATTTCTTTTCTTCGCTCCAATTTTAATACTTTTTAGTCGTGGTGGATTGCAACCCATCCCGATAAATATTGACGCAGCATATTACAGCAAAGCAAGTTTAGCAAACGATTTAAGTGTGAATTCAACCTACTATTTCGGGAAGAGTTTTTTACTCTATAATCGTAGTAATTTGGATGATGTTTTCCCGAAAATGGATTCAAAATTGGCAGCGAACATTACTGCAGATTTATATAAAACAGAGACTGATTCTTTTCCGGAAACCTTAACCACCACTCGCCCAAACCTAGTTTTCATTGTTCTCGAAGGCTGGTCGGCAAATGCCATGAAATCCATAACAGGTGAAGGCGGTGTAACTCCCTATTTTGATAAACTGACCAAAGAAAGTTTACTATTCTCAAAATGCTATGCGGATGGTGGAACTTCGGAAATTGGAAATGCCTGTATTTTTGGAGCTTATCCTGCATTGCCTGAAATATCCATGTCCATGCAACCCGAAAAACATAGAAAGTTGCCATCTTTTAATGAAGATTTGAAAAAATGGGGATACTATAGTGGCTATCGTTTTAGTGGTGATTTAAAATATGGTAACATAGGTAGTTTTTTTACCGACCACGGATTTGATGCAGTCAAAGATGAAAAGGATTTCCCGGAAGATTCTCCTAAAGGCAAATTGAATTATTTCGATGAAGAGTTGTATAAATTTTTCAAACAAGACATAGATAAGACTAAAGAACCTTTTCTCCATTGTGCCTTTACTGGCAGTACTCATTCACCATATGATTTCCCGAAAAGAAAAAATCAAACCTATAAAGGTGCGGAGGAAGAATACATGAATAGCATGATTTATGCCGACGAGGAACTTCATAAATTCCTTGAAAATTGTAAAAAAGAGGATTGGTATAAGAACACTTTGTTTGTAATCGTTGCAGATCATGGTCACACAACACCTGTTAATAGTGACCCAAACCAAGGTGTCTATTTTCATATCCCACTGCTCTTTTTCGGTGAAGTTTTGAAACCGGAGTGGAGAGGAAAAGTCAATGAAACAATTTGTAATCAACATGATATCGTTGGCACCCTTTTGGCTCAAATGAAAGGCGATGTATCACGTTATCCTTGGAGTAAAAATATTCTAAATCCAACAGCTCAAGGTTTTGCATTACACACGGTAACAAGAGGTTATGGTTGGGTTAATCCGTATGGAGATTTTAGCTATAATTTAGACCTAAAGGATTACTTGAATCAAAATATGCCACCCGATAAAATGCCAGAAGCTGCCAAGCAATGCAAGGGATATTTGGTAGAGTTGTACCGAAATTACAAAGCACTTTAAGCAACAATCTATTTTAATTTATCTCCTTCTTAATTACAAGCATAATTTTATTTAACTTTGCACTCTTTTTTTTAAAAGAAAAACACCAATATAACAACGACAGGCATGAGTAAAATGAAACTTTCCGAATTCAATTTCGACTTACCAGAGGAATTGATTGCTGAGCATCCAAGTGAAAATAGAGATGAAGCTAGATTGATGGTTATCCATCGTGAAACGGGAAAAATTGAGCATAAGTTATTCAAAGACATCATCAATTATTTCTCAGAAGGTGATGTAATGATTATGAACAACACCAAAGTTTTTCCAGCTCGTATGTACGGGAATAAAGAGAAAACAGGTGCAAAAATTGAAGTTTTTTTATTGAGAGAATTGAACCGCGAAAGTTTATTGTGGGACGTTCTTGTTGATCCAGCAAGAAAAATCAGAATTGGAAATAAATTGTATTTTGGTGATGATGATTCATTAGTTGCTGAGGTAATAGACAACACCACTTCTCGTGGACGTACTTTGCGTTTCTTGTTTGATGGACCTTACGAAGAATTCAAGAAAAAAATTACAGAATTAGGTGAAACTCCATTGCCGAAATACATCAAAAGAGGTGTAGAGCCAGAAGATGAAGAGCGTTACCAAACGATTTTTGCTAAAAATGAAGGAGCGGTAGCTGCACCAACTGCAGGTTTGCACTTTTCTCGTCAATTATTGAAACGATTAGAGTTGAAAGGAATAAATTTTGCTGAAATCACTTTACACATTGGTTTAGGTACTTTCCGTGCTGTTGAAGTTGAAGATTTGACGAAACACAAAATGGATTCTGAGCAAGCCTACATTGATAAAAAATGTACTGAGATTGTTAACAAAGGAATCAAAGAGAAAAGACGTGTTTGTGCCGTGGGAACAACAGTAATGCGTACAATTGAAACAGCAGTTTCAACTGACGGGACATTAAATACCTATGAAGGTTGGACAAATAAGTTCATTTTCCCTCCATACGATTTTAGTATTGCAAACTGTATGATAACTAACTTTCATACACCGTTATCGACATTGTTAATGATGATTTCAGCGTTCTGTGGTCACGATTTGATGATGGAGTCTTACAAAAAAGCAGTTGAAGAAAAGTACCGTTTCTATTCTTATGGAGACGCGATGCTGATTATATAATTAGTCAATTACGAATTGAAAATTACGAATTGGGTTAGTCCTGGTTCGTAATTTTTTTTATCCGCTCACTTCGACTCCGCTCAGTGTGCGGCACGAATAATTAAATTCTTTTCAAATCTTACTAAATCCGCGTCCTGACTTCGTTCCTACGTCAGACAGGCAGGCGCATTCCATGGCACAATCCGCCATCCGCAATTCAAGAATTCGTAATTACTTCGAGAATTTATATTTGAAAATGCAGTAAATCGCTCTGAACCCATCTTTCCATCCAATTTTCTTACCTTCCTCATACGTTCTTCCGTAATAAGAAATGCCAACTTCGTAGATTCGAATACCTTTCATGCGAGCAAGTTTAGCGGTAATTTCAGGCTCTATTCCAAAACGATTTTCTTTGATTTTGATTTGTTTCGCAATTGAACAACGAATCAATTTATAGCATGTCTCCATGTCCGAAAGATTCAGGTTGGTCATCATATTGGAAAGGGTAGTTAAAAACTTATTTCCAATTGAATGCCAGAAAAACAAAATTCTATGTGGATGATGTCCAACAAATCTTGAACCATAAACCACATCTGCGTTGTCCATGAAAACAGGCTTCAAAAGCAAATTGTATTCAGTAGGATCGTATTCCAAATCTGCATCCTGAACAATCATATAATCACCTGTACATTCCTGAATTGCCCTGTTGATTGCTGCTCCCTTTCCTTGATTAACTTCTTGAGAGAAGAAACGAATATCCATTTCAGGGTTTTGGGAGATATATTCCTCAACTTTTGCAACGGTGCCATCTTTAGAGCAATCGTTTACAATTACAATTTCTTTAGTAATTCCATTGATTAATTCCACTTCTCGAACTTTTTCAAGAATGACTTGGATAGTGTTTTCCTCGTTGTATGCAGGAATTAAAATGGAAAGCTTTTGGATGCTCATGGTTAATTAATTTTCGCGCAAATATAAGTTAATTTCAAAATGTTCTTATTTCGCAGTTCAGATTTTCTATTAACGCAAATATATTGAGTAAATTTGCAACGTTTTAAAAAAGCATCCTTCCGTGTCGAGCAAAATCAAACAATACGCTTCTTTTACTAAGTTTCGACTTTCATTTTTAGTTGTTGTATCTGCGCTTTCTGGCTATCTGTTCAATAATGGGACAGATTTATATGAGATATTCTTATTGATGATTGGTGGAATGCTGGTCACGGCAGCGTCTAATGGTTCGAATCAAATCTGGGAACGCGATCTTGACATCTTGATGAAAAGAACCTCAAAACGCCCTTTGCCGACTAAAACGATGTCTCTTAGGGAAGCTTATTCTGTCGTTATTGTTTGTCTTTTGGTTGGTTTGTCCATGTTAGCACTTTTAAACTGGCCTTCCTTTGCTTTGGGACTATTGGCATATGTACTTTATGTTTTTGTTTACACGCCAATGAAACGGAAATCGAGCTGGGCTGTATTTATAGGGGCATTTCCTGGAGCTATACCTCCTATGTTAGGAGCAGTTGCCGCAACAGGAGAATTTGGTTTCGTTCCTGGAATATTATTCTTTGTCCAGTTTACATGGCAATTTCCTCATTTTTGGGCAATCGCTTGGGTTGTTGATGAAGATTATAGAGCCGGAGGATTTAGTCTCTTGCCTTCTAAAAAAGGGAAATCAAAAAATTCTGCTTTTCAAATTGCTGCCTATTCATTGTTGTTGATACCATTTAGTTTGATGCCCTGGTGGCTTGGTTGGACGGGAACCTCTACGCTAATTATAGTTGGTGCCTTGGGACTTTGGTTCTTTGCACTCTCGTACAAACTGTTTTTAACCTGCGATGATAAGGATGCTAAAAAACTTATGTTCGCTTCGTTTGTTTATTTACCAATAATACAATTCGTTTACGTCTTCGATAAAATTGGGGACGCTATTCCATATTAAATATTTAAAACAATTAAGATGAAAAAAGAATTCGAAGATCAATTGACTCCTGAAGTACGTGAGAAAATGAAAAAGAATCTCGTTTACATCGGGATTTTTAGTGTCGTGATGTTATTTGCGGGATTTACTTCTGCATATTTAGTAACCATGGGCGATTCGTTCTGGTTGAAACATCCGCTTCCGTGGGGTTTTTGGGCAAGTACAATTACAATAGCTCTGTCAAGTCTCACTTTTATCATTGCGATAAAAAACATACAAAAAGGGAATACACAGGGTTTAAAAACCTTCATGGCTTTAACCGTATTTCTGGGCTTGCTTTTTGTTTATTTCCAGTTCAAAGGATATGGTCAACTTACAAGTGAAGGAATTCATCCTGTAAACAATCATTTAATCGTCACTGACGGTAGATATGGTGATTATTTTGAGGTGAAATATAAAGATGTTCTTGTAGAAGTTGATGGAAATCATTACAAGTTGAAAGGTAAGGAAATGACTGAAGCTCAAATGAAAGATTTGCAAGCATTCATGTCCCAATTTTTAGAGTTAAGTGAGAAAAAACCTTTCAAGGTGAATTCTTATGGAAAAGATTTTGTGTTGTATTTTGAAAACACCTTAGTGACAGAAAAAGCAGGAAATTTGTTAAAAAGTGATGGTGAGGAGCTGGCTTTTGTCGATCGTTTGCGTTTGCGAGATTTAGCCATGAATGTACACGATGGACGCGGAGACTTTTTCGTAAAAGGAGATATCGGTAAGGACTTTAATATTTATTACAAAGGTAAAGCGTTGGAATACAAGGATCGCACTTTGCTTTTTGAAGGAAAAAAATTGAGCAGCTATCTTCAATTAAAAGCAATGGAAACGGCAGATACTGCAAGTTCGTTTTTATACATTATTACTTTCCTGCATTTGCTTCATATTTTTGTTGCTCTGATTTATCTTTTAAGAGTCACAATCTATTCATTTTCAGGTAGATTTACTGCGGAAAATCACCTTAGCTTAAAAACCGGCGCAATTTTCTGGCATTTTTTAGGTCTATTGTGGTTGTATTTGTTGTTATTTTTGCTTTTTATTCATTAAACTTGCAAACAAAAAAAATTCAAGATGGCTGGACACGCTTCACAAGACATTAGCGCTACGAACCTTTGGGACGGAAAAGTATCTCCTTTTTCGACGAGCTACGGTAAATTAATGATGTGGTTTTTCTTAGTATCCGATGCACTTACCTTCGGTGGTTTGTTGATTGCATATGGTTTTACAAGACATGCTACTCAAGATGCATGGCCAATTGGTGAAGAGACATTCAACTCTATGCCTTTCTTAGGTCATGGTTATCCTTTACTTTATGTTGCCTTAATGACTTTCATACTTATCGTTTCTTCGGTAACGATGGTTTTGGCAGTTGAAGCTGGTCATAGAATGGATAAAAAAGGAGTTACGAAATGGTTAATTGCGACTATTATCGGTGGTTTCTTCTTCGTAGCTTCTCAAGCATGGGAGTGGAGTCACTTTATTCATGGTTCTGAATTCGGCAAGGTTGAATTATCTGATGGTTCTCAAGCTATTGTTAAAGGTCATTTCGGTGAATTGAAAAACTTTACAGTAACAGAAGCCGGTCAACACCACAAAGTCGGCGACGTTATCACCGACGATTTGATGCATTCATTTCAACATGCAGTTGAATTGGGTCATATCGAAAACGGAATCATTACTTTACACGACGGTTCTAAAGCGAAAGTAGAAAAAGCTGCTGATGAGCATATGGAATTAATTATCAAGTCAGATGGAAAAAACCATAAAGTCGGTGATGTTATAGCAGGAGACAAAGCTTGCGACATGTACGGAGAAGTAATTAACAGTGGAGTAGCTGATCGCGTTATTTATGGCGCAAATATGAAACAAAACGAATACGGACCTCAACAATATGGTCAATTCTTTTTCTTTATTACTGGTTTCCACGGTTTCCACGTATTCTCAGGAGTAATGATTAATATCATAATCTTGTTAGGAGTAGTGAAAGGAACTTATCATAAAAGAGGACACTACGAAATGGTTGAAAAAACTGGTTTGTACTGGCACTTTGTCGATTTAGTTTGGGTATTCGTATTTACCTTCTTTTATCTTATTTAATTACAATAGAAAAGACATATCATGGAAAGAGATGATGTTATAGAATATTCCTTAGACGCTCACCACAGTGAAGAACAAGGAAAAGTTTTAAGAAAGAAAATTTGGAAAGTAACAGCAATACTGACAATTGTAACTGTTGTTGAGGTAATGCTTGGAGCTTTCATCAAACAAGGTTCTGGTGTTTGGCCATATGTAAAATGGACATTTGTTCTTTTAACTTTGTTGAAAGCTGGATATATTGTATTGTCTTTTATGCACCTTGGTGATGAGAGAAAAGTGATGAAATATGTGATTCTTATTCCATATTTCATATTCATGGTATACTTAATTTTTATTGCACTTTACGAAGGATTAGCCGTTGAAGGCGCCTTGACCACATACGGAGCATAACTTTTCTAATGGCAAAAAGAACTACAGCCGCACGAATGAAAGTAGCATTAACATTTCTACTTTTATTTGGACCTGCTTCTATTTTGGTGTTCATCGCTACTCGAGGATGCGAACATAAATTCAAAGAACTTGACGATTACGGAATAGCGAATGATTATTCGTTTACGGATCTTAAAGGTAAGAAGTACACTTCTAAAGATTTTAAGGATCAAATTGTACTTATTACGACGCTTCAAGCAAGCTGCCCAGATTCATGTGCTATTTCATTTTTTCATTTGAATCAAGCGATTTATCAAAATATATACGCCAACAAGCGGAAGATAAAAAAGCAAGCCAGAATCATATCTTTTGTAACGGATGGTGAAGGAAACCCAGTTGATGACATGAGTCAGGTTGACGCAATGCTGAGAGATCGAGTTCTTGATTATGACCCAAGTATTTGGATTTTGGCAAAAGGCGACGCTAAAGAAGTCTATGATTTCAAAAATAATGGCAAATCGCTTCTACAAGAAGGTCCAGAATATTTCGGAGGACAAGCCTATCAAGAATTAATTCTCCTTTTGGATAAACAAAATCACTTACGAATGGTTTTATCTGGAACATCGGAAGGAATGATTCGCAGAATGAAAGAACACCTTGCGCTTTTGCATAAGCAATACGACAAAGAATCTAGTAAAAAGAAAAAATGATACGTTTCGTTTTAACTGTTACATTACTTTCATTCATTTTAATTTCCTGTAAAGAAGACTATACACCTTTGCCCATTGTAGGTAACTTTGATTTGGAATATAGCACCGTTGATGGAAAAGAAATCGTCGATACGATTTATCCTAAAATGGTTGACTTTGAGTATTTGAATCAAGATTCAATGCTAATTACTTCTAAAGACATGAAAGGTAAAGTCTGGGTTTCGGATTTCTTCTTTACATCTTGCCCAACGATTTGTCCAACGATGACAAAACAGATGAAACGTTTGAACAATGAACTTTCGGATTTGTCTAATGAAATACAATTCATGTCCTTTTCCATTAATCCCAAAATGGACCAACCTTCGCGCTTGAGAGCCTACATCAAAAAGCACGAGATCACTGCAAAAAATTGGCAGTTCTTTACAGGCGACGAAGAAAAAACACACAAATTAGGAATTGAGAATTTTCAAATATTCGCTGGAAAAGATGCTGAATCTGCGGGTGGATATGCTCATTCTCCTGCATTTACATTGGTCGATAGAAATGGTTATATCCGCGGAGTTTATGTCGGTGTAGAACCTGAAGATGTAGACAGAATGGCAAAAGATATCCGTTTACTTTTAAAACATGAATATGGCGTTACTGGATCCAAATAGTAAGAAAACTCAGAATATTATCAAGATAGTTTCAATTGCAATACCTGTTGTTGTGGCAATTTTGTTTGGCGTGAAGATTCCAAATGTAGACACATCGTTCTTACCGCCGGTTTATGCTACAATAAATGGCTGTACAGCTGTTTTACTTATTGGAGCTCTCTTAGCTATAAAAAGCAAGGACATGCGCTTACACAGAGCTTTAATTCGCTTGTGTCTTTTGTTGTCCATTGTCTTTTTAGGTTTATATGTTGCCTATCACATGACGAGTGATTCAACTCCTTACGGTGGTGAATATGGAATGGTTTATTATCCAATACTCATTTCGCACATTGTATTAAGCATAGTTGTTATTCCTATCGTACTTTACACTTATTTGTGGGCATGGCAAGGAAACTACGCTAAACACAAAAAATGGACGCGCTATGCTTGGCCTTTGTGGTTTTATGTCGCGGTTACGGGTGTTGTGGTGTTTTGGATGATTTCGCCATATTATAAGTAAATCGCTAATTCTTTAAAACCAAAAAAACCCTTCATCTTTCGATAAAGGGTTTTCAATTTAAATAAGTTTTAAGCTTACTTTGTTGCAGTATATCTTGCTGCTACAGCGTTCCAATCAATAACATTAAAAAATGCATTGATGTAATCTGGACGTCTGTTTTGATAGTTCAAGTAATAAGCGTGTTCCCAAACATCAATTCCTAAAATTGGTGTTCCTTCGCAACCTTCACCCATTAACGGATTGTCTTGGTTAGCTGTTGAACAAACGCACAATTTACCTTCGCAAACACATAACCAAGCCCAACCTGAACCGAAACGTGTTGCTGCAGCTTTTGCAAATTCATCTTTGAATGCATCAAAAGAACCGAAAGTTGAATTGATATCATCTCCTAAAGCGCCTGTTGGATTTCCTCCACCGTTTGGCGACATAATTGACCAATACAAATCATGGTTGTAATAACCACCACCGTTGTTACGAACAGCCGGTTTGTCTTTACATACTTTCAAGATATCTTCTATGCTCATGTTCGCCATATCCGTTCCTTCAATAGCTGCATTTAAGTTGTTTGTGTATCCTTGATGATGCTTTGTATGGTGGATTTCCATTGTGCGCGCATCTATATGCGGCTCCAATGCATCGTAAGCGTATCCTAATTTTGGTAATTCAAAAGCCATTTTATTTTATTTTTAAATGAATATTTATGTTGATAATCAAAGTTAGCAATAATATAGGGACTTGCCTTTTCTTATCCGAAAGGATAATGGTGAATTAACAATTATTGATTCTTATACTTCTCCTTGTACTTTCTGTACAATTGCTTTTGTCTATCATCCAAATCAACCCAAACACCATTCATTAAAGCCATTGTAACATCGTTGGTCATCATATCAAATGCACTTCCTTTTGAAACGAAAAGTGTTGCTTTTTTGCCAACTTCAATACTTCCATACTGTTTGTCAATTCCCATAATTTCGCAAGAACTCAAGCTTACGGAACGAAGAGCATCTTCACGACTCAACCCAAAACCTGTGGTGTGACCCGCCAAAAAAGGAATGTTTCGAGCATTCATGGCTTCCATGTCGCCTTCGTTTTGAAGACAAAATTTAATATCAGCTTCACGTAAAATACCCGGCAATCTGAAAGGTAAATCAATTGGATCGTCTTCATTTTCGGGTAAGCTATGTACGCGAGGCAACATTACAGGAATTTTAGAATCATGCAATTGTTGTAAAATCAGATAACTGTCGTAACCACCAATAATAACAGGAAATTTCAATTCAAAATGTCGTGTAAAATCAAGAACGTCTAACAATTGTTGCAATTCATTGGCATGGATATAAACTCGTTTTTTTCCTTTGAAACAATCTTTCATCGCTTCCAAACGCAATTCCGGAACTTCACGGTTGTTCTTTTCTGCATAAGCCAAAGCCGTCGTGAAAAAGGAATAAATTTCTCGTTTTTTCTTCTCGTATTCGCCTTTACGTTTCGTTTCTTCGGCTTTGTCAACCGCTTTTCCGCGACCAGGAAATGATGAAGGCCAATTCAAATGAATTCCGTCATCCACAGAAATTGCAGCATCCTCCCAGTTCCAGCCATCCAAATGCATAACCGATGAACTGCCTGTGACTATTCCTCCACGAGGAGTTATTTGAGTGATCAAAACCCCATTGCTACGAACGGTTGCAATTACATCAGATTCTACGTTGTATGCAATCAAAGCGCGAATATGTGGATTCAAAGTCCCAACTTCATCATAATCTCTAGTGGCACGAACGGCGTCAATTTCAGTTAATCCCAAAGTAGAATTTGGAGCTACCAAACCTGGATACATGTGTTGACCTTTTAAGTCAATGATAGTATCCCAATCGGTAACGGAATAAGAATAGGTCAATGAATTTTTGACCAAAGTAATTTCACCATTTTTAATTCCAACGGCTGCCGTTTCTATCGTTTCTCCGTTTCCGACGTGCAAATAAGCGTTCGTTAACAATATGGTTTTCTTTTGTTGGGCAAAACCCAAGCTAGAAGAAAAAAGAATAAGTATAAGAATGTATTTCATGGCTTAATGATGATTTTCGTTTTCAGTTCCTTCTTCACCGATGGTGTCACAATGATAGAATTTGTTGCCTTTTTTGAAGAAAGGGACTTTTTTCTCGCCTTCTTCATTCGCCTTCAACATCAACGACAGTATTCGTGCTTTCTCTGCAGCATCGCGTTGCTGTAATTTTAAATCTTCCTTCCGGTCGAATAGAATAACCCCGTCTACGATTGTAATTTCTGCTCTTGCTTCAATACTCAATGGGTGTGCCGACCACAACACAATATCGCCGTCTTTTCCAACTTTTAAACTTCCCATTCTGTCGACCAAATGCAATAATTTCGCTGGATTCAAGGTCACCGTTTTCAGAGCGTCAATTTCGCTCATACCGCCGTATTTTACTGCTTTCGCAGCTTCTTGGTTCAAACGTCGTCCCATTTCAGCATCATCAGAATTTATAGCGACAACAACTCCTTGTTCTTGCATCATCGAAGCGTTATAAGGAATGGCGTCTTTCACCTCGAATTTGTAAGCCCACCAATCAGCGAATGTTGAACCGCCAGCTCCGTGAGCAGCCATTTTATCAGCAACTTTATAACCTTCAAGAATATGGGTAAAGGTGTTGATTTTGAACCCCATTGAATCAGCAACGTGCATCAACATGTTAATCTCACTTTGAACATAGGAGTGACAGGTAATAAAGCGATTCGATTTTAAGATTTCTAATAGCGTTTCAAGTTCAAGGTCAGTTCTGTAATTCCCAGTAGCTTTTTCTTTTTCGTAAGCTTTTGCACGATTGAATCCGTCATAGAAAACTTGTTCCACACCCATTCGGGTTTGCGGAAAGCGAACCGTGTTAAAATCTCCCCAGTTGGTTTGTTTTACATTTTCACCCAAGGCACATTTGATAAATCCGGGAGCATTTGGTATTAACATTTGAGATGGATTACTTCCCCATTTTAGTTTTATCAATGCCGACTGACCACCAATTGGATTGGCAGAGCCGTGCAATAATTGTGCTGCGGTAACTCCTCCAGAAAGTTGTCGGTAGATATTAATATCATCTGAATTGACAACATCTGCGATGGAAACTTCGGCCGAAATGGCTTGTCCACCTTCATTCACGCCTTTTGAAATTGCGATATGAGAGTGTTCATCAATGATTCCTGGCGTAACGTGCATTCCTGTTCCGTCGATTTGTCTACCTCCTGTTCCGCCGGCATTTGGACCCACAGCGGCAATCTTACCATTGGAAATAACGATGTTTCCTTTTTCTATTTTCCCATCGGCTTCATTCGTCCAAAGTGTTGCGTTTTTAATCACTATTGTTGTCACTGCTGCGCTATCTGCCGTTCGTCCGTAGGCGGAAATTGGATGATATACATTCGGCAAAGCTTCTTTAACTTTAAACACTTTTTCTTCCGATTTTTCTTTGAATTTTTTATTTCGAACACCTGACCATTTGATCCAGCTTCCAGTTGGTAATTGACCTGAGCCTTCAAAAACACCGAATTTACCGTTGTATTTTCCTTTCAGATTAACGGAACCTTTCCATTCTTCATTGCTGATTTTGAATTGAATAACAACGTCATTTCCATTTACTTCAATGAAAGGTGTAATTTTCACACTGTCTTTAATTTCAGGAGAAGGATTCTGATAAACGATTTTTCCAGTAGGCTTATCAGGTGTTCCTTCAATGGCAATTGGAAAGGATTTTCCGTCGATTAATAGATTGTAATTCCCACGAATATCTACTATTGCTGCCGTTTTGAAAATTGTGTTTTCGCCATTAATCCAGGTTTCAAGGATTTCGGTTTTTTCTTTAAATGGATTGCCATTATATATTGTGAAACAAGCTTTTTTTCCTTTTTCCAAAGTTCCGATTTTGCTTTCCATCTTCAGCATTTTTGCTGGTTGTGTGGTTAAAGCAGCCAATGCATCTTCTGCAGATAATCCAGCTTCAATCAAGGCTTGTAGGTTTTTCCAGAAATCAGCTGAAGTTTTTAAACCGTCTGAACTCAAAGCAAAATTAATTCCTGCTTTTTTTACCAAAAATGGATTAGACGGTGCCAATTCCCAATGCTTTAAATCACTCAAGGGAATTTGTCGACTGATATATGGATCATTCACATCGTAGGCAGCTGGAAAGTTCATCGGTATAACCAACGATGCATTGGCATTTTTAATTTCTTTCAATGCAGCATATTCATTTCCCGATCCTAAATAAATCATGGAAAGATTAAATTCTTTGGCAATTTTATCTGCTCGAAGTATTTCCCATTTGTCTTTCGTTTCAAAGAAAAGGGGCAAAGCCATTTGAGTTTTCATTGCTTCCAAGGAAAGATCTAAAGGTGCTTTTTTGTCTTTTTTATACCAATCTAAATCATACAAAGCTTGACGCAAAAGAGCGATACTTCCCATTTGAGAAGAAGGATAAGTTTGTTTAGAAACGCCCGCTTCAAAAGAAAAATAGGCTGCAGCTTCTGGAACCAACAAGTTTTTATAAATACTTTCCTTACCAAGTGAAACCAATGTTCCCGTTCCTCTTGCTATTCCATCTTGAAAGTGTGAAACGGCAAAACCAAACCCCATTTTTTGTAATTCATCTATGGATTTGTCGTTGATGGTATAATCTGTATTTGCTCTAGTTTCTGGGTGGATCGCTTCATTCCAATAGTAGGCTCCTTTTTTGGAGCTTTCTAATTGAGGTCTGAATGTCCAGGCTGCTTTTTTTATTTCTGGCAAACCAACATTAGAGTTCAATTCAATAAAGGAAGCAATTATCGTTTTTCCTTCGCAATCGATTTCGATACACCCTTTTGGGAGAAGAACCAATCTTCCAACTTCTATAATTTCTCCATCTCGAAACAGTAAAGTTCCTTTTTCAATGGTTTCAGTCGGGCTAACTAAAATAGTAGCGTTTTTTAATGCCACACAGGCATTTGGAGTCGGTGCAACGCCATTTTGAGGATGCGTAACTTGACTATAACTAAAAAAAGAAAGACCTAAAAATAAGGCGATTAAAAATCTCATTGTTGCGGTTTTGTATTGCGAGGGTGAAATTAAGGAATTAACTTTTAGTTACTTGAAAATCTAACAAAGATTATAGGATTTTGTTAACTTTGTACAAAGAAATTAAACTCATGTACGAAGCACTAAAACACGCGCATTCAGGATTTAGATGGATAATCCTTATCTTATTGGTATTCGCAATTTTCAACGCATTTACCCGAAAAGATGTCTATGAAAAGAAAGATAGAATGATTTATCTTTTTACGATGATATCTATGCACATCATGCTTTTGGTTGGTTTGGTGCTTAATTTTATTTCTCCGAAAGTGCAATATGCTTCAGGATTTATGAAAGATGCTTCCCTTCGCTTTTATGGAATTGAACATTTACTAGGGATGTTACTGGCGATTGTTATTATCACAATTGGTCGCAGAAAATCTGAAAATGCGATTGAAGCAGCTGACAAACACAAAAAGATTCGAAGGTTTTATACTATTGCCTTAGTCATTGTTTTGGCAATGATACCTTGGCCGTTCAGAGAAGCTTTAGGAGGTTCATGGTTCTAAAATTAGCAGCATTTTTTATTGGAATCGCCTTTTTGGCAGCTTGTAAAAGTGAGCCTAAAACATGCACTGATTGCGAAGAAACTGCAGCAACTGGAAAAGATTTGTATTACAATCAGTGTTCTGCATGTCATGGTGTAGATGGTAAACTAGGAAATTCGGGCGCTAAGGATTTGACTGAAAGCAAGCTCGCCGATAGCCAGATTGAAGAAATATTAAATGAAGGAAAAGGGGCAATGCCTGCACAGATTCAATTAATCGGTAAACCTTCTCAAATGGATTCCGTTGTGGAATTTGTAAAAACACTAAGAAAATAATGGAACAATCAGGAAGTCACGTTACTATAGATTATCGCGAAGAAAGAGCGGTGCTAATAGGCGTGATTCAGAGCGGAATGACGGAAGAATTGTCTGAAGAATATTTGGACGAATTGCAATTTCTTGCACTTACTGCTGGTGTTTTGTCAGTTAAAAGATTCACCCAGAAACTCCAAATACCGCATCCTAGAACGTACGTAGGTAAAGGGAAGATTGAGGAAATCAAAGAATTTATTGATGCCAATGATATTGAAGTTGCGATTTTCGATGATGAACTTTCACCTTCACAACTCCGAAATATCGAAAGAGTTTTTGAAATTAAAGTTCTGGATAGAAACAATTTGATTCTAGATATTTTCGCCAGCAGAGCTCGTACTTCCCACGCGAAGGCGCAAGTAGAATTGGCGCAAATGCAATACATGTTGCCACGCTTGACCCGTTTATGGACTCACTTGGACAGACAGAAAGGTGGTGTTGGTATGCGTGGACCTGGTGAAACAGAAATTGAAACAGATAGACGAGTTATTCAGCAGAAAATCTCTTTGCTAAAAAAACAACTGATTAGCATAGATAAGCAGATGGCTATTCAACGTGGGAATCGAGGACAACTAGTACGTGTTGCCTTGGTAGGATATACCAACGTTGGGAAGAGTACCATCATGAATCTTTTGAGTAAAAGCGATGTATTTGCTGAAAATAAGTTGTTCGCAACACTCGACACAACAGTTCGAAAAGTAGTCATCCATAACTTACCTTTTCTATTAACAGATACAGTAGGATTCATCCGAAAATTACCACACCAGTTGGTCGAATCCTTCAAATCAACTTTGGATGAAGTTCGTGAGGCTGATTTATTGGTTCATATTCTTGACATTTCACACGATAATTTTGAAGAGCAATACAATGTTGTAAAACAGACTATCGCTGAAATAGATGATACTGAAAAACCAGCAATTTTAGTTTTCAATAAATTGGATGCCTATCAACCTGTGGAAGTTGAAGACGAGGAGACAGGTAAAATGAAAACTCCGTCTATCGAGGAAATGAAAAAGACTTGGATGGCAAAAATGGAGGAAAAAAATTGTGTCTTTATTTCTGCTCAAGAGAAAGAAAACATCGATGAGTTTAAAGAAATTCTTTACGAAAAGGTTAAAGAAATTTTCAAGGTGAGATATCCTTACAACGATTTTCTTTATTAGATAAAGAACAATAAGTGCTTTCGAGAAGAAATGCCACGAATGCACTAATTTTCTCGAATCGAATATCTTAAATTTACCCTGCGTCTTTTCTTCGCGTCAAGAAATCAAATACGAATTATCTATTATGCTTCGCGTCTATTCGTGGCAATATAGAGCGATGTATTAAATAAAAAAATAAGGACCCGACTACCGAATCCTTATTTCTTATATATACTGTTGAATAATTAATCTCTAACTAACTGTAAGAAACCTTTTCCAGTTACTTCATCGCCATTAATTCCGATGGCTTTGTATTGATAGAAATAGGTTCCGGCTTTCGCTTCGTTACCATTAGGCGCAGTACCATTCCAACCTTGTGGTCCTACTGGAGCAGTAAGGTCTAAAATTTTGTCGTACATAACGTTGCCCCATCTATTGGTAATTGTTAAATGAAACGTAGTCGTATAAGATGTTTTAAAGAAGTATAAATCGTTTTCACCATCACCGTTTGGTGTAAATACGTTTGGATCTTCTACAACAGGAATTGGATAAACACAAAGACCACTTTGCACAATTGCATTTGGATCGTAGTTTATCGCATTTGGATCAGTACAGCCGCAAATCACAACGTTTATAGCGATATTCGCAGAACTTGAACATGTTTTCGTTGCATCAGAATAAGCAATTAGTGTTACCGTTTCAGAACTGAAATATTGCTCCGTGTGCGATGTTAATGAATTATCCGAAGCAAGGTTTCCATTTCCGAAATCCCATTCGAAGTAACTTGCATCTTGACTGGTGTTTGTAAATGTCACAGACATTCCAGCACAACCATCTGTTAGATTTGCTGTGAAGGAAGCTATTGGGGGATTCTCAGCAAATACTTCAACACTATCTGTGATCGAACAAACATCATCCCATACAGTCAAAGTATACATTCCTGGACTTAAATTCGTTGCCCCTGCATTATTCGTGGTGTCAATAAAACTAGGACTTGGTCCAACCCATTGATAGGTAGGTGTCGTCGTCGTCGTTTCTCCAACGATAGTTCCAATTACGGTTCCGGTTGGTAAACAAGCAGCTGATAAAGTTGCAATAAGTGTATCGAAAGCCAATGTTTTGTTCACTTGAATTACGCCATTTGCCGTTGCACTGAAACCACATCCATCTGTTATCGTAACACTGAAAGGAGTGGATGCACCATTTATCAATCCGCCTTGAATATAATTAGATGAGCTTGTTGATCCATCGTTCCAAAGATAAGTGTAAGGTGCATTAGTACCATTTGTAATTGATGCAGTCGCTAGAGCAGAATCCGGCATACAATCAACAATTAACGGTGAGTTTGGACTAATCGCAGCTATTGGCAAAGTAAATTGATTGATAACCAAAATAGAATCTACCGTCTGCTGTCCGCAGTAATTTGTTGTTACAGCATAATGCCATTGTTGGTCTCCATTCACGCCATTGTTTCCTATAGTGAAGTTTGTTGCTGTAGTAACTCCATTTGACCATAGAATCTGGTAAGGACCATAATTTGGCGCACTACCTGGTGTAATATTTAAGGATGCTATCAAGAGCGAATTCGGACATGATGCGTACAATGGACCAGTTGGAGTAATATCAAATTCTGGAATATCATAATCTGCTATTATTGTCACAGTATCTGTTATGGTCGTTCCGCAACCATCAAGCAATGAAACAGTATATACAATCGTATCTCCTGTTACGTTGTTATCAAGTAAAGTTGAAGTGTCGCTGACGGTTCCATTGCTCCAGGTGAAAATGTATGGCCCTATTGTTGGGCTGGTTACGGCTGCAGTGAAGAGTAAGTCGTTATCGATACAAGTATAAACTGAATTGTAACCTGGAGTTATATTAAAGGCAGGCGGTAAAGAGTCTACGACTAGAACCACAGAATCAAAGACTTGCCAACCACAAAAATCGGTGACGGTGACAAAATAAGTTATTGTATCAGGCTGGAAACCGTTGTTAGGCAAAAATACCGAGTTCGTTGTATCGCCAAACGACCAAAGCGTTGAAAACGGACCCACTGAACCAGTAATTCCAGTTAAGTTTACAGCTGGTGTGTCGGGCACACAGACGGCAAAAGCGGAGTCGGGGACAGTATATGAGAAGTCATAATGATCTACAACATAAACCGTGAGTGAATCATAAATGGTATCGCCACAGACCGTGACTGAATAACCTTTTACTTGCAACCATTCCATTGGTTCAGTAATTCCATCTGCAATTGGCGTAAGTGTATAAGAAACAGTATCAACACCTATAGCAAAGAAAACACTAGTTGGTAAACTCGTAAAATCTGCAGCGGTGGCTGTTCCAGATATGGTGACGTAAAATGTTTGCGCACTATCTGTATAAATTTCTGGCCTAATAAATAGAAGTTCTGTCGAAACGCATCCTTCTGCTAATATTGTATCGGTAAACGATCCGGTATTAATAGTACTTTGGGCATCAATTGTAACAACATTAGATGAAAAACTCTCCGCTTCTAAGAAAACTGCCGAGTCAAATGCAGAATCACCGCCATCACCTATTGCAATTTTGATATGATATGATCCACCACATTGTAGATTACTTGCAGCTACTAACAGAACCGTGAATCCATCCAGCACCGAAGAAGTACCGTAAAAATTGGCTGCATTAGAGGTATAATATGCAGTATTTATATTTTGATTTACTGTATTAATAGAAACAGCCGTTGTTGTTCCTGGAATAATAGCAAGATTAACAGCGTTGTTTGTGTATGTACCTGTAATTCCAGGGCCAGAAAGGAAGAAACCAAATGCGTCATTAACGGTGCTACCTACGTACTCAGGATATTCTTCTGAACCGAAAATGTATCTGAAATTCATCGAATCACCGATTGCGACAAAATCAAATTCTAAAACATTTGCATCATTGATAGTAACACCTGAAATACTTACTAAATCGGGATCAGAACCTCCACCAACAGTCGAAGTAACAAAAGTACTTGAAACTCCTGCCAACTGGTTAATGTTTCCAGTTCCCAAAACAACTCCTCTTGAGATAGGAAAAGTACTATTTCCATCTTCAAAATATCCTATTTTGTTCGTTATACTCAAAGCATTTGCAGCAGTTCCGTTTACAGTAATATTACTAACTGTAATTCCTGTCCCCAAAAGTACATTCTGAACAAGTTGTGATGGATTTTGAGTGTTTGTAAAGGTCATCTGACCGAAACCAGCACGAACTAATATTACAAACGTCAGAGTAAATAAAAGTTTTAATTTCATAGCTGTTTAATTCGTTGTCTAATTAAGACGCGTAGCCTTAGTTATTGGTTGCATCAAAGTCTTGTGTCGAGGGTTTTTTCATAAAAAATCCCCATCTTTGACCTAAAGTAACAAAAAAATGAAAAAAACGCAGGATTTTATTCAAAACCACAAGGACAGATTCGTAAATGAACTAATGGATTTATTGAAAGTTCCATCCGTTTCTGCCGACCCAAGTTTCGCAAAAGATGTCGTTAAAACAGCTGATTTTATAGCAGATAAACTTCGTGAAGCTGGAGCAGAAAATGTTGAAATTTGTGAAACGGCAGGCTATCCTATCGTTTATGGTGATAAAATTTGGGACGCATCTTTACCAACGGTTTTGGTTTACGGTCACTACGATGTGCAACCTGCCGATCCATTGGAATTGTGGACTAGCCCTGCGTTTGAACCCGTTATTAAAAAGACTGAAATTCACCCAATGGGTGCCATTTTCGCTCGTGGAGCATGTGATGATAAAGGTCAAATGTACATGCACGTCAAAGCCTTTGAGGCAATGATGAAATCCGATGAACTTCCGTGCAACGTGAAATTCATGATTGAAGGTGAAGAAGAAGTTGGAAGTGTGAATTTGGGGAAATTCGTAAAAGCGAATCACGCGAAATTGGCTGCCGATATTATTTTGGTTTCAGATACCGGAATGTTGGCAAACGATGTTCCATCTATTACGACTGGTTTGAGAGGATTGAGTTATGTTGAAGTAGAAGTTACTGGTCCAAACCGTGATTTACATTCAGGATTGTATGGCGGTTGTGTTGCAAATCCAATCAATATATTAGCAGAAATGATAGCATCGTTGCACAACGAAGATCAGAGTATTGCTATTCCGCATTTCTACGACGATGTTGTGGAGTTGTCAGCTGAAGAAAGAGCCGAAATGGCAAAAGCACCTTTTAGCATTGAAGCTTATAAAAAATCAATAGATATAGGCGATGTTCACGGTGAAGAAGGATACTCTACTCCGGAAAGAGGTTCAATACGGCCAACTTTGGATGTAAATGGAATTTGGGGTGGATATATCGGAGAAGGAGCAAAGACGGTGATTGCATCGAAAGCCTATGCGAAAATATCTATGCGTTTGGTGCCTAATCAAGATCCAAATCGTATTACAGAACTATTTCAAAAACATTTCGAAAGTCTGGCACCGAAAAGTGTAAAAATTAAAGTTACACCGCATCATGGTGGTGAACCAGCTGTTACTCCAATTGATTCAATAGGTTATGCCGCAGCTAGTATGGCTTATGAGCAAGCTTTTGGTAAAAAACCAATTCCAGTGAGAAGCGGTGGAAGTATTCCAATAGTTTCCATGTTTGAAAAAGAATTGGGTTTGAAAACCGTATTAATGGGCTTTGGATTGGATAGTGATGCTATTCATTCGCCAAATGAGCACTTTGGTTTGTTCAATTATTACAAGGGAATAGAAACTATTCCTTATTTCTACAAGCACTTCACAGAGCTATCCAAATAAGTCATGCGCGTCCTTTTAAGTTTTCTTGTAATTTCCTTTTTAATGAGTTCATGCATTGAGTATGAGCAAGTGAATGTTGTGTCATTTGGAAAAATTAATATTGAATCATTTGAAGGAAGCACAGCAGATGTAAATGTGGATGTTGAATTAGAAAATGAAAACTTCTTTGGTATTAAAATTAAACCCTCAACATTAGATGTTTATGTTGAAGATGAGTACGTTGGCAAAGCTATCTTGAAGGAAAAGGTAAAAATTATTCGTAAATCGACACAAACCTATAATGCAAAAATAAAGTTGGTTGGTGAGGATGGAATTCTTCGGAAAGCAATTAAATACGCATTGAAGAAGGATTTAAAAATTCGAATCACTGGATTTGTTAAAGGCTCAGTATACGGAATTCCTAAAAAAGTCCAAATTGATGAAACAAAAACCATAGACGGAAGAGCACTAAAAATCAAAATTCCTTTCCTGAATTAGTCTATTTCTTCAATAAAAACGCGAGGCATTCGAGAAGACAACTTGGTCATTATTTCATAAGGAATCGTGTTGCATTTTTCAGCAAAGTCACGAATAGTCTGATTTTTCCCAATGATTTCAACTTCCGCACCTACGGTTAAATCGGCATCTGTACAATCGATCATTAGCATATCCATACACAAACGACCGATGGTTGGGAAATAAGTACCGTTTACAAAAACACCGCCTTTTCCATTGCTCAAAAGTCGGCTAAAACCATCCGCATAACCTACAGGAATTATTGCAACTTCGGTGATTCTTTCGGCAATGAATGTTTTACTATAGCCAACAGAATCGCCGATTTGTATAGTTTTAATCTGCGAAATGGTGCTTTTCCAAGAAAGAACTTCTTGCAGCGAATCTTGCAATTTGCTATTGCTGCTAATTCCAAACATTCCTATACCTAAACGAACCATATCAAAAGAATACTCGGGGTAATTGCTTAAGCCTTCGCTGTTTAAAATATGTCTTAATATTGGGTAGGAGATAGATTTCTGTAATATTTCTGTAATATGCTGAAATTGTTTTAATTGACTCAAAGTGAATGAGTCGTCATCTAGGTTATCTGCGTCTGCTAGATGAGAAAAAACGGACTGAACTTTTAACTCTGGTTGTGCCTTCAAGTATTGAATCACCTTTTGTAATTCATCTATTTGAAAACCAAGTCTATGCATTCCGGTATCAAACTTTAAATGAATAGGAAAATGGTCGATTCCTTCGTGAATTAGCTCGCGCACCAAGGCTTCCATTTGTTCGAATGAATATACTGACGGTTCCAATTTGAATTGTATACAATCTTGCCAAGTGGACACGTCACTATTCATTACCATTATCGGTAATTCAACGCCACTTTTTCTCAATTCAACTCCTTCATCAACATAGGCAACACCCAAAAAGGAAATTCCCTCATGCGTGAGGAATTCAGAAATTTTAGTCAATTCTGCACCGTATGATTGCGCCTTAACCATTGCTAAAAGCTGACACGATTTTGGAATTCTTGATTTCCAAACAGCGATATTGTGCTTTAAAGCGGGGAGATTTATTTCAACGAAAGTGCTGTGATTCCTTACTTTCATTCGACTTGCAAGTCGCTTGATTTCTGGCTGAGCTCCTTTAAAGAGAATAACTGAATTTTCTATGTTGTAAACATCATCTATTTCGGTAGTTCCGTATACGAGTATAGACTTTTCTACAATTGGTTGTTTTTTTAGTGAAAATCGATTGGCCAATTTTTCAAACCCGAGTTCATCAATTTTCGAAAACGATATTTCCGAAAGGATGAAAAACCGATCTCTTTTCTTGGAAATAGAAAGTTGGTAACCCAA
>TARA_R110000737_G_scaffold21067_1_pt1 | contig 36927 bp, 29 predicted proteins | sample TARA_R110000737 | Tara Oceans TARA_R110000737 (sample SAMEA4398027) | marine metagenome | biome: Polar Biome; feature: [SRF] surface water layer (ENVO:00010504); material: water (ENVO:00002006), including particulate matter (ENVO:01000060) such as... | depth 5 m | reverse complement strand
TTTAATGATGTACGTTTAGTTGGAACACCACCGAATTCTATTGGTAAATTCGGAGGAGACACAGACAATTGGGTTTGGCCAAGACATACTGGAGATTTTTCAGTGTTTAGAGTGTATGCAGGAAAAGATAATAAACCAGCGAATTATAGCACGGAGAACGTTCCGTATACACCCTTACATTTTTTACCTATTTCAATGATGCCAAGAAAAACTGGCGATTTCACAATGGTGTATGGTTTCCCTGGAACTACAGAACAACACTTGGTTTCTTCTCAAATAAAGTACATCATTGATAAAGAACGCCCAGCACGAATTGCAATGCGTGAAAGGTCATTGTCTGTTATTGATGCAGGAATGCGTTCATCAGATCAAATCCGAATTCAATATGCTTCTAAGCAAGCAAGAATCGCCAATGCATATAAAAAGTGGATAGGTCAAGTAGGAGGATTGAAGGAATTGAACGCTATAGAAGTTAAAGAAAACTACGAAAGAGAATATCAAGTACAAGCAGACAGCAAGCCAGAATGGAAAAAAGAATACGGATCGATTATCAGTGACATGAAAAAAGTTGCAGAAGAAGGCTTACAATATGATTTTGCCTATGCAATGGTAATTGAATATCTTTTTACTGGACCTGAAATGTTTGCTCAAGCTAGAAAGTTCTCGGATTTGATAGATAATTTTGCTGATTATGAGGCAAATGGAAAGTTAGAAGAAAAAGTTTCTGAAATTGAAAAAGGCTTAGAAGGTTTTTTCAAAAACTATAACGCTGAAGTAGATCGAGAAATATTTGAACTTTTAACTGCAGAATACGTGAATCAAATGGGAAGTGATAAGCTTCCTGGAATGTTGAAATCAAACTCGGCTACTTTATTGGCGAAGGCGATTTATAATAAATCAATTTTAGTAGACATTGAAAAAGCTAAAAAAGCACTAAGAAAAGTCAATAAAGGAAGCATTAAGAAATTTCAACGTGATCCAGGAATTAAGCTTTTTAGAGAACTTTATGAAAGCTTTAAGGTTGATGTTATACCTGGCGTTCGAAAATTCAATACCGACATGGATGGATTGCTTAAAACGTATGTGAAAGGGAAAAAAGAAATGTTTCCTAACGTAAAATATTGGGCAGATGCCAACGGTACAATGCGAATTTCTTATGGTAAATTGGAAGGAAGCTCACCAATCGATGGCATGAGCTATACAGAACATACAACAACGGATGGGATAATTCAGAAACATAGTACAGGAAATCCTGATTTTGAGTTGTTACCCGACTTATTAGACTTATACAAAAAACGTGATTTCGGGAAGTATGAGCAAGACGGTGATCTATGGGTTTGTTTTAGCGGATCGAATCACACAACAGGAGGAAATTCTGGATCCCCAGTAATTGATGGTGAAGGAAGACTTATGGGGCTTAATTTTGACCGAAGTTGGGAAAGCACTATGAGCGATTATATGTTCGATCCATCTCGTTGCAGAAACATTGTAGTCGATATACGATACGTACTTTGGGTTATGGATAAATATGCAAATGCAGGTCATTTGGTAGAAGAAATGAAGCTAGAAGGGAAATAGCGATAATTTAAAATTTAACAATAAGTGTTAAATTTTAAATTACCATAATTCTCTGGCATGACAATTGTTTCTTTTTGGATATAACCATTAAAATTATTTATATGAAACAGAGACTTTTATACTTCAGTATGGCAATAGTCCTTTTTGGAAATATGCCAATGGTATCAGCACAAGAAACATCTAGTTTTGATACCGAATTTGTTTCCATTGATAATGAATTGATTAAATGGGACCCTGTTAGAGGAAAATGGTTGGGCAGCTCATTAAAAGCAATGTCGGCTAATGAACCTATTCCAGACAGAACATTTCCAGAAGATTTTTCTCCTGCCGAAATGATGCGATTAGTGCCATCTAGCACCATGGATAATGTTCGCACGATTTCTCAAAACCAAAGTCAAAATTCGAGAGATTTATTGGCCAGAGATCGTTGGGCGCGCATTCACAACTATACTAATCGTCCAACTTGTAGGTTGGTTATGGGAAGAACCTATGGAGATCCACATTTGAAATCATTTGACGGCGCTAGCTATTCTTTTCAAACTGTTGGTGAATTTGTTTTAGCCTCAGCCAACAACAATCAGTTTGAAGTTCAAGTTCGACAAGAACCACAGCGAGATGATTTTTCACTAAATACGGCTGTTGCTATGCAAGTAGGAGGTGACCGTTTAGGAATTTATGCCAGAGATAAAAGAGATGCTTTTACATCTCCGGTAATGTTGAACGGAATGCCAATTGAGGTTGGATCAAGAACGTATTATTTACCTCATGGTGGAACTGTGCGTAATTCAGGTAAAAACTATTTAGTCACATGGCCGACTGGTGAGACTGTTTCTGTCGATATGAGCAGAACTGGTGGAATGTCTTTCATGAATGTTGCTGTTCAAGTTTATCCTTGTGCTTCAAACCGTTATTCAGGATTGATGGGTAACGCAAACGGAGACAGAAATGATGACTTCAATACTGGCCGCGGAAATTCTATGAGTGGTGTTTTTGCAAGCAATGGTTCAATGTCTCAAGAAATGGAAAAAGAGCGATTGGCTTTTTTGTCGAAAGATTTTGCCAATTCTTATAGAATAACACCCCAAACTTCACTTTTTGACTATGGATTTGGAGAAAGCACAATGACTTTTACAGACTATAGTTATCCAAGAGTTCACCGAACAATTCACGATATACCAATGGCGAGAAGAACAACTGCCAGAAACACTTGTGAAGCTAGCGGACTTCGAGGAGATGATTTAAACGCTTGTATTTATGATCAAGCATTTCTGGATATTGCACCTGTACAACCTCCAGTAATTCGAGATAGAACAGACCGAGTTGCTTTAGTAAAAGTGGATAGAGAGGTTCCGAATACGAATACATCGAATGACGTTCCGACGACAAGGTCTGTTCCAGTAATTAAGGATACGAGAGAGTCACCTAATGGAACAATAAATACGAAACCCGTTCAGGAAAATCAAAAGATTGATGACGTTCAAGGAAGTCAAGTACAAACAGAGCCGGTTAGAACTTCTACAAAATGGAATTCTCGTTCTGTTGAGGATAGAAAGGTTGAGGAGGTTGTTAAACCAACTAGCACAAGTACAACTACTCGATCAACAGGTAATGATACTAGAAGTGGTTCTTCATCAAGTTCGACTAGAAATTTACCAAGCACTCCTTCGCCTGCACCTTCGACAAAAACGGATACTCGACAGAAATCAGTTCCAGCCGTGAAAAAAGCACCGCAGCCAACTCGACAACCAGGAACAAAACCTAGTACTCCAAAACCTTCAACGCGAGGTGGAGGAACTGGCACAGTTGGTACTGTGAAACGGGGTGGTTAGTCAATATTAGAAATAAAAAAAGCTTCTGAGAAATCAGAAGCTTTTTTTATTGGTTTATTTTTTTGTTCTAAATGTGAAGCGCTCTTTTATCAGTAGCGTCCATAGCGGCTTCTTTTACACCTTCTGAATAGGTTGGATGTGGATGACAGATTCTTGCTATATCTTCAGCAGAAGCTCGGTATTCCATTGCAACGACAGCTTCCATTATTAAGTCAGCTGCGCGAGGTGCAATCATATGAACACCTAACACTTCATCCGTATTTTTATCAGCTATAATCTTTATCACCCCAGCAGTATCCATGCTAGCTCTAGCTCTTCCTAATGCTTTAATTGGGAAACTTCCAATTTTGATTTCAACTCCAGCGTCTTTCAATTCTTTCTCTGTTTTACCAACTGAAGCAACTTCTGGCCAAGTGTAAACGACTCCTGGAATTAAATTGTAATTCATGTGTGGCTTCTGACCAGCTAAAAGTTCAGCAACAAATACACCTTCTTCTTCAGCTTTATGTGCCAACATTGCGCCGCGAACTACATCACCAACAGCATATATATTCGGCACGTTTGTTTGAAGATGTTCATTTACCTCAACTTGTCCTCGGTCATTTAATTTAACTCCTGCTTTTTCGAAACCCAGTCCTTCTGTAAACGGTTTTCTACCCACGGCTACTAAACAATAATCAGCAGTCAATTTTACTTCTTCGTTCTTTTTATTCAAAACTGTAAGTTCAACGGATTTTCCTTTGTTCACTACTTTTTGAACTTTGTGCTCCATGTGGAATTTGAACCCTTCTTTTTTAAGAATTCTAGTTAACTCTTTACCCATAGTTTCGTCCATGGTTGGTATGATGCTTGAAGCAAATTCAACGACTTCAACTTCAGATCCAAGACGACTGTATACAGAACCTAATTCCAAACCAATAACACCGCCGCCAATAACGATCATTTTCTTCGGAATTTCCTTGAGATTTAAGGCTTCAGTTGAAGTGATAATTCGTTTTTTATCAGGCTCCATTCCCGGGAAGAAATTTGGTTTAGAGCCTGTTGCGATAATAATATTTTTAGATTTTATTTGAGTTGATTTTCCGTCATTCCCTTTGATTTCAACTGTTGTAGAATCAACAAAAGAACCTAAACCTTCAAACGTCGTAACTTTATTTTTGTCCATCAAAAATTTGATGCCATTGCAGGTTTGAGCAACAACATCTTCTTTGCGGGATATCATTTGTTTCAAGTTTGGAGAAACTTTTCCCGTGTCAATGCCATGCTCTTTGAAATTATGAACTGCATTATAAAAATGCTCCGATGAATCTAACAAAGCTTTAGAAGGTATACAGCCCACGTTGAGACAAGTACCACCCAATGTGCTGTATTTCTCAATTAAAGCTGTTTTCATACCCAATTGAGCACATCGTATAGCTGCGACGTATCCACCTGGTCCAGATCCTATTATAGTAACATCAAAAGATTCCATGCGTTTGTTTATTTTTTTGCAAAGTTAGAATTTCTACTCACTCTATTTTTATCTTACTCGACAAAATATCATAATTGATATTGTCTTATCTTAATAGGGCTAAAAAAAAAGACTGCCCATTGGACAGTCTTTTCAATTTTATTATTCTGAGATTATAATTTAATGAATTTCGTTGTTTCAGATTGTTTTCCTGAAGTGAATTTCACAATATATGTTCCTCTAGGTAAATCATTCGCTTCAATATCTAATAGACCTTCACCTTTCGACATTTTAGTTTCGATTGTTTTAACTTTTGATCCAGTAATTGAGTATACCGATACATAAACAGCTCCTGCTTGTTCCAAATTGAAACTCAAGGTAGTTGAAGCTGCAGTTGGATTCGGATAAGTTTTCAATTTGGCTTTTAAGACGTCGTTGTTATTCGAATTGTTATATTTCGCTACATCTAATAAAGATGAAGAAGCCCAAATGCCTCTACCAAAAGTTGCAATGTAGATTTCACCAGATCTAGTGTTACCCTCATTAAACGTTCTTGTCGATTGACGAACTTCGTAAACTGGAGTTCCTTCAAAACCTGCACTAGAATATGTCCATGAAGCTCCATCATTAGCAGAAACAAACACTCCTGTGTGCGTACCAACAACAATAATTTGGTCATCATCTCTGTCGATAATTCCATCATATATGAATGGTGAATTCACTCCAGAAAGAGATCCAAGGTTAGTAAATGTTGGTGAAGCTGACGTAGCATTTGACGAACGTCTTGCATTAGCCAAACCTGGGAAAATGATTAAATCGTTAGGATTATTTGGATTAAGTGCAATTCCCTCCACTGCTCCAGAAGCAATTTGAACTTTGTTCGCATTGTTAGGGGCTATAGTGTTTTCGGCAGGGAAGGCTGGATCACTCGTGTAGAGATCTCCAAATCCATCAATTCTATATACTGAACTTCCTGCTGAAATAAAGCAATGATTTAGATTTTTTGAGAATTCAATATCTATTTTAAGTCCAGATCCAGAACCAATTCCTTGCGCCATGATAATCCAATTAGGCGATGCTGTATTTGTTCTAAGTGCGTTTCTTGTTCCCCATAGTTCTCCACCATTTTTGTCAACATACAATACAAACCATGATTGGAATGGATCTGCAACACGAACTGAATCCCAAGAAACACTTTGCGCTGTTGAATCCTTTCCAAGTTCAATTATTTTATTTGAAATTGGGTGTTGAGCAAAATACCATTTGTATGATCCAATACTAGAAACAACAACTGTATCTGGACCGTTAGGTACTTGCACAAGTAGTGAATCTCCAATACTTAATGTTGGTGAACCGCTGATGTATGAATAATTATAATTTCCTAAAAGTACAGTAACACCGTTTTGATTTTTAACTGATACTCTTGTTTGAGTTAATGAAGCTTTCTTACTTACAAATGCATCATAATACATCGCGGTAGGAGTGACGTAGTTTATAGTATCACCGGTAGAAGCACTAGGAATACGTACATTCGATCCTGCAGTATAGTTTTTACTTGCACCATAATCTAAAGAATCTTTAGAATTAAGGTCAAAATATTCAAACAAGCCTATAGTCGTGTGGAATGGGAAATTTGCCTCGGTATAACTCGTTTGAAAATCTGGAAGGAATGCTGAGGTGTTAACACCTTTATCTATGGATCTTCTCACAACTCCATTTTGAGAAGTAGTGAACATAACTTTTGGGTTGAAGAAAGAAATTTCACATTGAACGCCATCTCCACCACTGACCTCTCTAAATTCTTTGTAAGTTGAAAGAGTGTAATCATTGTAAAGTGACCCATTATCTTGGGCTCCACCTAAAACAGCTCCAAATTTATCGAATGCCATCCCGTAAAACTGAGTTACGTTGTATCCTCGATTTGATGCGTAAAAAGAAGTTCCTAAATTCGTAGATATCCCAATTCCACCATCATTTCCAATATACATTCTGTTGTCGTTAGCAAATTTAAATTCATGGTTATCTGCATGAACATAAACAGAAGATGTACCAGGGTTAGCATACCAAAGTGACAATTTTTCAAAACCACCAGCTATTGGATTATTACTTGTTTGTTTCCATTTCCAAACATCTAAACCTCCAATTAATATTTTTTCAGGATCTGTAGGGTCAACTGCAACTACTGAGTTATATCCTGCTTGATTACTATAGATGTTCAAATTTCCTGTTGTATTCGAAGAACCAACAAACTGAGACCAAGTCTCTCCATTATCTTGAGAAACATTCATTCCTATTAGAGTTGCTGTAGTAGTTCTACATGCATAAAGATTATACTTTCCTTGAGCATTTTTGGTTGGAGAGATGGCATATTCCATTCTAGCAGCTCCAATAGGAACGAGACCAGCGCCGCTTCCTGATTTATCATTAAAACTATTTCCGCCGTCAGTTGAAACAAAAGTTTTACCTGCTCCGATAGACGCTACAATTACACTACCATCATTAGAAATTTGAACAGCAGTAGATGCACCCGAAGTTGTTGTAACGTTAGTAAGTGTTGCATCACCAAAAGTCCATGATTTCAATCCTGAATTTGTTGTGAGCCAAATTTTATTGCTATTTGGAGCTGCAACAATTTCTCTAATTTGAGAAAAAGCAGCAGTGTTTGTATTTGCAACAATATTCCAACTAACCCCATCATCAGTTGAAATCCATACACCGTCACCTTCCCAAACTTCAGACCACGGTGCATAACTCATTCCAGTTGCGGCAACAATTGCTCCATTTTGCAATTGTGTCATTGAAGAAATGAATTTTGATCCTGGATAAGTTTCAACTTTTGACCAATTTGTTCCTTTATTAGTAGATCGGAAAATACCACCAGTAACACTACCAGCCCAAATGTTATTATTATTGTTTTTATCAATAACTATAGAACGTGTTCTACCTCCAATATTATCAGGCCCTTTTTCTTCCCATGTTAAAGGAAGGGCCTTGGAGTTATTCATGCTTTTTACTGCTTTATCAATAAGCTTCAATTTTGCAGATGTAATCCTTTCACCTGTCGAAGGATCAAAATATCGCGCTGCAAACCATGCTGCCGCATCGTCATTGATTGAGTTTTCTTGAAGGAACGAAAGTTGATTTTTACTGTATTCACCTTTTTTGTTAATTGCATATGGAGATGCAATTAAAACCGCCGCTATTGCAACTGCTCCTAGAGAACCGAGTAAAATGAGTTTGCTTCTTTTCATACTATATATTTAAACCGTAATAACTAATTGTCAAATTTACGAGTGCCAAATTACGAAAATTTAAAGTTTTTTGGCAATGCTAAAGTGAATAAAATTTACATTTATTTTCTTACAACAGTAAAAATAGAATATTTGTTCTAGAATAAGAAATAATTATTTCCGTTTACAGAGGAAATTATACATGTCTAAATGTCTTTAAAAAAGATGTTTCTCTGCGTGATAAGAAGACCGAACTAGTGGTCCACTCTCTACGTAACGAAAGCCCATTTTTAGACCAACTTCCTTGTATTCTGCAAATTTTTCAGGAGTTACAAATTCGGCTATTGGGAGATGCTTTGCAGTAGGCTGCAAATATTGCCCTAAAGTTAAAACATCTACTTCAACACTTCTTAAATCTTGCATTGTTTCAATAACTTCCTGCTCTGTCTCTCCTAAACCTAACATTACTCCTGATTTTGTTCTCATCCCACCTTTCTTTAAACGGAATAAAACCTCTAAACTTCTGTCGTATTTAGCTTGAATCCTTACTTCTTTGGTCAATCGTCGAACAGTTTCTAGATTGTGGGAAACGATTTCTGGAGCTACATCAATAATGCGTTGAAGGTTTTCCCATTTGCCGGCAAAATCAGGAATTAGGGTCTCCAATGTTGTTCCTGGCGATTGGTGACGAATTGCTCGAACTGTCTGTGCCCAAATTTCCGATCCTCCATCTTTTAAATCGTCTCGATCCACAGATGTAATGACTGCATGTTTAACCCCCATTAATTTTACGCTCTGCGCAACATTACCAGGTTCAAATTCATCAGCTTCTTCCGGGCGACCAGTCTGAACAGCGCAAAAACCACATGAACGGGTACAAATATTTCCTAAGATCATAAAAGTTGCCGTGCCTTCACCCCAGCATTCTCCCATATTCGGACAATTACCACTTTCACAAATAGTATGAAGCTTGTGCTCAGAAACTAATGAACGAACTTTCTTGTAATTTTCGCCAGTTGGTAATTTTACACGCAACCATTTAGGTTTATTAATTCGGACACGACCTTCTTGTGTAATGACAGTGTTTTCCATTTTATATTTTATTTTTCCCAAATTGCACAGAGGCGTATAAGGAAGGGAATATTTTTTTATTGCTACCTAAGTAAAAGAGTTCTATATTTTTTGAAAAATAATCTAGTTGTAAACCAACTTCTACAGCTGTAATTTTGTTTGAATTTGCACTAAAATCAAATTGAAAACCTGATTTTGCAAATCCACCTAAGACAAAAGTGCTTTGATTAAAACCTTTCCAAACTCCAGAACGGCCATAAATGTTTTCGTTGTGATGAATGGTTGGATCATATCTCAAATCTTTTGCTTCAACCTCTGGAATTTGAGTATATGGCTCTTTTATTTTTAAATAAATAGGTTTTAACATTCCCACAGATGGGCCGATATTAATATTATATCGAATAGCGACTCCTCGGATTCTTCTTCTTTCATATAATAACCAACTGCCACCATAAGCCAAACGTCCAGCAAAAAGTAAATTTATTTTGCCAAAAACATAGGATCTAGAATCTTCGTATGCAGAATTCGTTCTTCTTGTTTCTTTACCACCTTTTAGGCTTACTATGCTTATATGCAATCCTTGTTTAAATTTGTAGTTGACATTTCGCTCAAAAGAAAAACCAGCACCAAAACCGTTGGTTGAAAGCTGTGGGCCGAGATACCAATTCTTTTTGTACAGATAATCGACTGGTTCTTCAGCAGGCAGTTGACCCCAAGCTGTAATGCTATAAGAAGCAAAAAAGAGTATTTTTACCAGGTGATTCAAAAGGGTTGTCTTTTTGATAGCAACAAAGTTACGATAATTAGAAGAAATGGAAACGGTTAAAATAGAATATTTAGGTGATTTAAGGACAGAATGTGTGCATGTGAAAAGCGGAACAAAGCTGCTCACGGATGCTCCAACCGACAATAAAGGAAAAGGAGAATTTTTCTCACCTACTGATTTGGTTGCAACCGCTTATGGTGCTTGCATGGTTTCATTAATTGGAATTTACTGTCAAGACCATGGACTTGAATTTATCTGTGGTTCCGTTGGTGTTCAAAAAATAATGGAAAGTAATCCGAGAAGAATTGGTGAACTTATCATTAATATGGATTTAGCAGGAAACAATTGGGATGAGAAAACTCAAAAGAAAATTGTTCGTGTAGCAGAAACTTGTCCTGTTGCTAAATCCGTTTCACCAGACATTATTATAACTTTAGACATTCAATTTTAAGATGAGAGAAAACAATACATACATAAAGCCGACGCCTTCAGATGTGATTTTTGGAATTAGAGCGGTCATTGAAGCAATTCGTAGCGAAAGAGAAATCAATAAAATAATGATTTTGAAGGGCATGAAAAAAGAACTTTTTCAGGAGCTCAAAGAAGAATTAGCAAACAAAGATTATTATCTTCAATTCGTTCCTATTGAAAAATTAGATAGAATAACAATCGAAAATCATCAAGGAGTAATAGCATATGTTTCGCCTGTTGAATACCAAAACATTGAGGAATTTGTCGATAAAAGAATCGAAGAAGGTTTGAAAAGCAACATTCTTGTTTTAGATAGAATTACGGATGTTCGAAATTTTGGAGCGATAGCACGAACGGCAGAATGTCAAGGTGTCGACGCTATTTTAATTCCCTCAAAAGGATCGGCTATGGTTACTGCTGACGCAATGAAAACTTCTGCCGGCGCTTTAAATCGAATTCCTGTTTGTAAAACAGAAAGTTTGAAAGATAGTTTATTCTACATGCAGCAATCTGGTTTTAGAATTGTAGCATGTTCCGAAAAAGGAAATGTTCCGCTTTACGAAGTTAATTTCCGAGGATCTGTTGTTACCATTTTTGGTTCTGAAGAAGATGGGATAACTACTGATTTAATGAATTTGGCAGATATCAAAGCAAGAATTCCAATGCGAGGAGAAATTGCATCTCTAAATGTTGGGGTTTCTGTTGGAATGGCTTTGTACGAAAAAACACGTCAAGAATTGCATGGATAATTTTTCAATAGGCAATTTTTGGAGTAAGCACAAAGTATTTTTTCTGCTTCTCCTAGTTGGGCTGGCGGTCCGATTTGCTTTTATTGAAAATACTGGACTTTCAAATGATGAATTGAGTGCTTGGTTCAGAACACGATTCGCTTCGTGGGACGAGTTTTGGCTTCTTGGTGTCAAAGATGGTGACATGCATCCTGGCTTTTACCAAGTCTTTCTGTGGATTTGGGTTAGGGTTTTTGGAGACTCTGAATTGAGTCTGCGTGGCACTTCACTAGTATTCTTCGCTGCAAATCTTGGACTTCTTTACACGATAGCTTGCCGGTTTTTCTCAAGATACACAGGATTAATAATTGTCGCGTTCTATGTTTCACTTTCATTTTTGATTATTAATACCACAACCGCTCGACCATATAATTCTGGAGTTTTCTTTCTGCTTTTGGCCTATTATTTTTTAATGCTAATAAACACGCAAGAAGGAAAAGGTAAAATTAGTTCATGGATTTGGTTAACTGTAGCTTTCCTAGGAGCAATGTTGTCGCATTATTTCGCTTTTCTGTCTGTTGGAATTATGGGGCTTTTAGCTATCCAATATTTGTCAAGAGAAAAAATTGTTGGTCTCGTCGTATCAGGAATTGGCGCTTTAGTTTTGTTTTCACTTCACGCCTCGACTACTTTGCATCAATTAAGTAAAGGTGGCATAGGTTGGCTGGATAAGCCGGACTTCTTTTGGTGGGCAGACTTCCTCAAACAAACTTTCCAAGATTCATGGTGGATGCTATCTATTGCCATAATTCTAATAATCTTTGTGAAAAATAATAATATTAACATCTCAAAAAATCAAGGTTTTGGCTTGAGAATAGCTATAATTACTGGGGTCGCAGCTTATTTTATTTCAATTCTATACACGCCAATTTTAAGAGAATTGGTTTTTCAATTTCTATTACCTTTTATTTTATTTGGGTTTTTAGGTTCAATTCAATTATCTCAAGATAAAGGTCGATGGAAAAAATATTTGCCATTCGGGATTGTGACCTTATTTACATTGCACAGTATTTTCATCGTTGAAATATTTCAACCAAAACATTATGGTGTATTCAAAGAATTGGGGCAAAATCAGAGCGCGTGGGTAGCTGAAAGAAAAGCCAAGAATATAACTTTTGCGGAAAACTTTAATAATGTAGATTACATAAATTACTATTTAGATTCTGCTGTGACAGAAGAAATAGTTGATTGGGCTGACCCACGTGCTGTTTATCAATTGCACAAAAGAGCGAAAGATTCCAAAACAGCTTATTTTCTATACAATTGGAGTAACAATTACAATTCCCCGATGTTTTTAGAATGTATTCGTCGATATTATCCTCGGTTGGCAAATCAAAAATCGTATTTCAATAGTGGATCTTATTTGTTTTCAAAAACGTTCAAGGATAATGCGATCAGCAAAAGAGAAATCACAGAGGTGTTTGAAGGTGGATTAATTGAAGGTGAGGAGTTTTTTGGTGAGTTTAAAACGAAAGTTGGGAATATACGAGGTGAATTAAGATCGAAAGAATATTTGCTTTTAGAATCTCGAGCTAGTGTTTCAGATATTAAAACCTTTTATATGGTAGTCACAGCTGAACGAGATGGAGAATTTTTGCAAATAGATTCAATTCCTGTTCTATATTCTGCGTATAACCAAATTGAATTATCAAATGAGCCAGGTATGAATGATTATTTCATGGCTTTTGATTTGCCTAAAAAATTGAGAAGCGACGACATTATTAAAATTTATTGTTGGAATCCTGAAAAAGGGGAGATAATGATAAACAACATGAAGTTGTATGCAGTAAAAGTTGGACTTTAAGGTCGGAAAACCCAAGGTAATTTCCCAGGCAATTCCGGCAAATGTTCAATTACATCATCGTCCTTTCTTACTTTATGTTTACCGCGATGATTAAAGAAAATCGCTTTCATTCCTGCGCCCAATCCTCCTAGATAATCAGCTTCGTAATTGTCGCCAATCATTACACTTTTTTCTTTAGGCGCTTTGGCTTTTTCCATAGAATGATGGAAAACTTTGGAATCTGGTTTTGTTACGCCAACTTCTTCAGAACAAACAATTACATCAAAAAATGACTTCAATCCAGCTTCACGAATTTTAATGTGTTGCACTTCTTGAAATCCATTGGTAATTATGTGCAACGCGTACCCCTCATTTGACAAATTATTCAAAGTTTCAATGGCTCCGGGAAATAGATTCTTTTGATAAGGTGAAACATCTAAATAAGATTGACTTAAAGTTTCGACCAATGCTGTATCTTCAATTTTAAAATATTTTAAGGCATCGGAAAAACGCTTGGTTCTTAGCAATTCTTTATCGATTTTCCCTCTGCCATATTGCTGCCATAGTAGCTTGTTCGCATTTTGGTAAACGCCATGAAATGTTGAAAATTTCTCTATTCGTTCATTCAAATTGGTTTCTTTAAAAATTTGTTTCAACGCACTTTTCGAATTTTTTTCAAAATCCCAAAGCGTGTGATCTAAATCAAAAAAAAGATGGTAACCTTCCATTATTAAAATACTTTGTAGGCCAAAACGCTAAGCAAGAAGCTATTAATTACGAGGCCCAAAACTATCAGCGAAAATGTATTTTTCTGGTGACTATAAAACTTTGCACAAATGATACTGCCAATCGGAACGGAAAGAAAAAGTGGTGCTAAAAAACACAGCCCGTATTGACCAATTCTATGCTTTAATCGAATAACAGTTTTGTTTAATTTGGTAAAATTCTTTTTGCTTTTATAAACTTGGCCAAGAGCTTCCATTTTGATCCGTTTCTCAACTTTCTTTCTTTGGTAACGTTTCATGAAATAATCACTCATAAAATAGAATACCAAAGCACTAAAAAAACCGCCACAAAGAGCTGAAATCCATGTGGAAAAGAAGTCTAGTTTCAGACCTGCACCTGTAAATGGTGCAAACATGAATTTGACAAACGATAAAAAGAATACGGCAGTAATTGATCCCCACTTCATGAAAACAAATTACAATTTAACGCCATATGCCAAATCTCCAGCATCGCCAAGTCCTGGGACAATATAGGATTGTGCAGTTAACTCTTTGTCAATAGCACCAACGTAATACAAAGTATCCTTTGGTAAATGATCTTGCAGAAAAATCAGAGCTTCAGGAGAGGCTATAGCAGCGCAAATAATTGTTTTCTTAGGTTTGCCATTGCCTATTAAAGATTTGTATACCATCTGCATTGAATTTCCAGTTGCCAGCATTGGATCAGAAATGATTAGAATTTTGTTATCAAGACTTGGAGCTGCCATGTATTCCACATGTATTTCAAAATCTTCTACTGTCGAATGTTTTCTATAAGCTGATACAAAAGCGTTTTCTGCTCGATCGAATATTTCTAGAAATCCTAAATGCATTCCGAGTCCAGCGCGAAGAATCGTTGCAAGAACAGGTTGCTCATCCATTACTGTGCAATCTGCAGTGCCCAAAGGAGTTTCAACTTCTTTTTCGGTATAATGCAAAACCTTGGACACTTCATAGGCCATAATCATTCCAACTCGTTCCAAATTGGTTCGAAAGCGAAGAGGATCTTGCTGAATTTTCACGTCGCGCATTTCGGCCAAATAATTATTGAATATCGTATGGTTGTCTGATAAATGAGTAATCATGGTATTATTATTTCTTTGTCTAAAGATAATTCAAATGTTTCGACAATTTGAACAGGAAAGATAAAATGATTGTTAAGATTGTCTTTTCTCACATATTCCTTTGAAAAAAAGGTAAATTTGCGCTCCCATGGCAGAAAAAGCTAAATTAAATACAAAAATATTCTTCCGATTAGTGTCATACGCTAAAGCGTATAAAGGAATCCTTGCCTTAGCTTTTTCAGCCTCTCTTTTAATTGCTTTGTTTTCAGCTCTTCGCCCTAAATTAATTGGCGATATGGTGAGAAACTTTATTGTCGACAAGCAGGATAGTTCAGGTTTGTTGTTGTGGACAGGAATTATAATGGGGATGCTTGTATTTGAAGCTCTTTTTCAATTTGCCGGAAGTTATTTTTCGAATTTACTCGCACAAAATATTATCAAAGATCTTCGAAAGAAATTGTTCGCCCATATTATGACGTTCAAAATGAAATATTTTGACAGAACACCAATTGGCGCTTTGGTAACACGAGTTGTTTCTGATTTGGAGGCAGTTAGTGAGGTCTTTTCTTCGGGGTTAATCGATATTTTAGGAGATATCATCATGCTACTAACGGTTTTGGCGTGGATGTTTTACACCAATTCAGAATTAACATTATTGACCTTAATTCCAATTCCACTATTATTATTTGCAACTCGGATTTTTGCAAGGGCAATGCGTAAGTCATTTCAGTTGGAGCGTTTGCAAGTTACGAAATTGAACACCTTCGTTCAAGAGAGAATTTCTGGAATGGCTATCGTTCAAATGTTCGGAAGAGAAAAACAGGAATATGCCAGTTTCGAAGAAATAAATAAAGGTCACCGACAAGCACATGTCAACGCAGTTTGGGCTTTTTCTATTTTCTTCCCTGTCGTGGAAATGTTAAGTTCCCTTTCAATAGCTTTACTATTGGTTTGGGGAGCATTTCAAGTAGACGGTGTTAAGCCTGAGAATCAAACATTAATGTATTCTCAAATCATATCTTTTACGTTATGGATTAACATGCTGTATAGACCGATCCGTCAATTAGCAGATAAATTCAATATTCTTCAAAGAGGAACAGTTAGAGCTGAACGTGTATTTGAAATTTTGGATTTAAACGAACATATTCAGCATGCAGGCGCAGAAACGAATGTTGATTTCAATCAAAATATTGAATTTAAGCACGTGTTTTTCGCTTATCAAAATGAAGAATATGTGTTGAAAGACATTAATCTAGAAATTGTGGCTGGATCAACAGTCGCCTTTGTTGGTGCAACAGGTGCTGGAAAATCATCTATCGTAAATTTAATTGGTCGTTTTTATGAATTCCAGAAGGGTTCAATTCTTTTGGGAGGCCAAGATATTAAGGAGATAGATTTGAGTCATTTGCGACGGAATATTGCGATTGTATTGCAAGATGTTTTCTTGTTCTCAGATTCAATTCATAACAATATCACCTTAGGCGATGAATCGATTTCACGAGAGCAAGTTACTGAAGCAGCCAAGGCGGTAAAAGCGCATGAATTTATAGTAAAATTACCCGATGGTTATGATTATCACGTTGGCGAACGCGGTGGCGTTCTATCAGTGGGACAACGGCAGTTAATTTCATTTATTCGTGCATATGTTTTCCAACCGAAAATATTAATTTTGGATGAAGCTACTTCAAGTGTGGATGATCATTCAGAAGAATTGATACAAAATGCCACTGTAGAATTAACAAAGGGAAGAACATCTATTGTTATCGCACATCGACTTTCTACAATACAATCGGCGGATAAAATAGTCGTTTTAGAAAAAGGTGAAATTATGGAGGTAGGAACACATGTTGAACTGCTTTCATTGGAAAATGGTTATTACAGGAAACTGTTTGATATGCAGTTTTCAGAAGAAAATACAAGATGATAGGATTAAATATTGGTGGAGTGCCAGAACACTTCAATTTGCCATGGAGACTGGCTATCGAAGACGGAAAATTCAGAGAATTCGGATTGAACCTTCACTGGGCTGATATGAGCGGTGGAACGGGGCAAATGATTCGTGGTTTAGAGAATAAATCGATTGACGTAGCTGTACTTTTAACAGAAGGAATTACCAAAGCTATTTTGCAAGGATTGGACGCGACGATAATTCAAGTTTATGTCACAAGCCCTTTGCATTGGGGTGTGCATGTGCCTTACGATTCCAACATTCAAAAATTTGATGACTTAAAAGATCAAACCTATGCGATTTCGCGAGAGGGTTCTGGTTCGCATTTGATGTCCTATGTTTTGGCTCATCAACAAGGATTTCCAACGGATAATTTGAAATTCAATGTAATTGGCGATATCTACGGAGGACTTTGGGCATTGCAACATAACGAAGCTCAAGCATTTCTTTGGGAAAAATATACTACTGCTCCTTTTAATGATCAGAAAAAATGTCGTTCAATTGGTGAAATTGTCACACCATGGCCATGTTTTGTTATCGCAGTGCGAAATGAGGTTCTTGAAAAACATAAAGATTTATTAGATCAAATGTGTAAAGCTGTTAATCAGCGTGCCAAGGAAATGTTGACTGAACCGAATATTATTGATATTATTTCTTGGAGATATAATTTAAGAAGCAGCCACGTAGAAAGTTGGTTGAATGAAACCGTTTGGAATTATGATGGTATCGCCTATCCTCTTGAATTCAATAAAACAGTGAATTATTTGAAAATGCTCAATTTGATTACTGAAGAGCAAGCCGAAAATTGGCGAGAAAAATTATTTCCAAAATCATAAACTAGTTAGGTTTACAATTGTTTGAATGCCATGTTAAAGAAAAAAATCGGATTACTATTATTGCAACTCGGAACACCAGATAGTCCCAGTACGGGCGATGTTCGTAGATATTTGAGCGAGTTTTTAAACGACCCTCGTGTAATTGATATTCCATGGTTGCCACGTAAACTTTTGGTTAACGGAATTATCGTTCCTTTTCGCGCTCCGAAATCAGCGAAAATTTACAAAGAGCTTTGGGAAATGTCTGATGGTATTTCGCCTTTAATGACACATACCGAAAAGGTAAAAGAATTACTCCAAGAACGTCTTAAAAATGATAACGTTACGGTTGAAATGGCAATGCGTTACCAAAATCCGTCCATGGATTCGGTTCTCGCAAAAATGAAAACGGCTAATTACGATGAAATAATTATTTTGCCATTATTTCCCCAATATGCGAGCGCTTCAACAGGTTCGGCCGTAGAAAAAGCTATGAATATCATACGCAAGTGGTGGGTCATTCCTGATATTAAAATTATCAGTCAGTTTTACGACAACGACGGCTATATTGATAGTATAGTTGAAAACACGAAACAGTTTGATTTAAAATCTTACGACCATATTCTATTCTCTTATCACGGATTACCGGAACGGCAAGTGGATAAAGTTTATGAAGAGGATACTGATTTATGTGGCGATCAACCTTGCGAAACGGAATTGAATCAAAAAAACAAATTCTGTTACAAAGCAACGTGCTATGCAACGACAAGAATTCTAGCCGAAAAATTAGGCTTGAAAGAAGAAGATTACACCGTTTGTTTCCAGTCAAGATTGGATAAAAAATGGTTGGAACCGTTCTCTGATAAAGTTGTAGAAGAATGGGGCAAGAAAGGCGCGAAACGATTATTAGCTTTTAGTCCAGCATTTGTTGCAGATTGTTTAGAAACATTAGTTGAAATAGGAGGTGAGTATCAAGAAATTTTCGAAGAACACGGCGGTGAAAAAGTACAATTGGTTCCTTCAAGCAATTCACACCCGCGTTTTATTGATGGGTTAGAGGATTTGGTGAGAGAGAATATGTAGTTCTTTTGTGAATGCAAAATTGTTTACCGCAAAGAAGCAAAATCTTTCAGGTTTAACCTTTGCGTCTCAGCGTCTCTGCGGTAAAAAAACAGATGTACTTATCTAAAACATTTTCACCCTTTCCCTTGTTTATTTTTTATTCCAAAAGTAACTCCGTATCTTTGCAGTCGATTTAGAATTAAGAATTTATAGAAAAATCAATATATGAGTAATACAGCTGAAAAACTAGCTTACAAAGTAAAAGACATAAGTCTAGCTGACTATGGTCGTAAAGAAATTAGATTAGCAGAATCTGAAATGCCAGGTTTGATGGCTCTTCGTGAAGAGTTTGGCGCTGCAAAACCATTGAAAGGTGCGCGTATCGCAGGATGTTTGCACATGACGATTCAAACTGCGGTTTTGATTGAAACATTGGTTGAATTAGGCGCTGATGTATCTTGGTCTTCTTGTAATATTTTCTCAACACAAGATCACGCTGCTGCTGCAATTGCTGCTGCTGGTGTTCCAGTTTACGCGTGGAAAGGTTTGAACGAAGAAGAATTCGATTGGTGTATTGAACAAACATTGTTTGCATTCCCTGACGGAAAACCATTGAATATGATTTTGGATGATGGTGGTGATTTGACGAACATGGTTTTTGATCGTTACCCAGAATTGACAAAAGACATCAAAGGTTTATCAGAAGAAACAACAACTGGTGTTCACCGTTTGTACGAGCGTAAGCTTAACGGAACTTTGGTTATGCCTGCAATCAACGTTAATGATTCAGTAACAAAATCAAAATTCGATAACAAATACGGATGTAAAGAATCATTAGTAGATGCGATTCGTCGTGCTACAGATACAATGATGGCAGGAAAAGTTGCTGTTGTTTGTGGATATGGTGATGTTGGAAAAGGATCAGCTGCTTCTTTGAAAGGTGCTGGTGCGCGTGTTATCGTTACTGAAATCGACCCAATTTGTGCTCTACAAGCTGCAATGGACGGATTTGAAGTTCGTAAATTAGAAAACGTTATAGGTGCAGTTGATATCGTTGTTACAACAACTGGAAACAAAGACATCGTTCAAGGTCATCACTTTGAAGCAATGCGTGATAAAACTATCGTTTGTAACATCGGTCACTTCGATAACGAAATCGATATGGCTTGGTTGAACAAAAACCATGGTGCTTCAAAAATTGAAATCAAACCACAAGTTGATATGTATACGATCAACGGGAAAGATATCATCATGTTGGCCGAAGGTCGTTTGGTGAATTTAGGTTGTGCTACAGGTCACCCTTCTTTCGTAATGTCTAATTCATTTACGAATCAAACCTTAGCGCAATTGGAATTGTGGAATAACACAGATGCATACGAAAATGATGTTTACATGCTTCCTAAGCATTTGGATGAAAAAGTTGCTAAGTTACACCTTGCAAAAGTTGGAGCTGAATTAACTGAATTGCGTCCAGATCAAGCAGTTTATATCGGTGTTGATGTTAAAGGTCCATACAAACCAGAGCATTACAGATATTAATCTGTTAATAAAATAGATTATTTAAAAGGACTTCGAAAGAGGTCCTTTTTTTTTACTTTTATTTTGAATGGAAAATACTATGATTAATTGCCCTTGTGGTAAAACCAGAAATTACCAAGAATGTTGTGGCCAAGCTCATTCCAATCCTTCATTTATCAAAACAGCCGAAGACTTGATGCGTTCGAGATATTCTGCTTTCACTTTGGCAAATGGTCCGTATTTAATAGAAACACATCATTCTGAAACGAGAAAGCATGTCGATGAAAAAGAAATTGTCGATTGGGCGAAGTCAGTGAAGTGGGAACGATTGGAAATTATGAACAAGTCGCAAGGTTTGGAAAATGATGATATGGGAACAGTAGAATTTAAAGCCTACTTTAAAGAGAAAGGAAAGCCAAGTTACATTCATGAAAATTCTCTTTTCAAAAGAGAATATGGAGTTTGGAAGTATTATGGACGGATTTGATAAGGTTTTACCTGCTCCAAATATGTAGTATTTTTTCGTTAATTTTGTAACTCCATCTTGAACAAATAAATGCTCAATAAAATCGATTTCTCTTCTTTCCGAACCATCATTTTCGTTGGACTTATTTTTCGTTTACTTTCTGCAATATTTTCCGCGGGTTATGGCATGCACGACGATCATTTTTTGATTGTAGAAGCAGCATCTTCTTGGGCGGATGGATTCGACTATAACGGCTGGTTGCCTTGGTCTGAAGGAAATAGAGGTGGAGCAGAAGGTCACAGTTTTACCTATGTAGGAATTAACTATATCTATTTTGCTGTAGCTAAATTTTTAGGAATGGATAACCCCATGACTTTAATGCTTTTCAATAGAATACTCCATGCATTGGCTTCAATAACGGTGGTTTATTTTGGAATAAAAATCACTGAAAAGATATCGAATCGTAAAAATGCTGTAATAGTTGGGTGGATACTTTCTCTACTCTGGATTATGCCTTTCCTTTCTGTTCGAAATTTAGTGGAAATGACCAGTATTCCTTTTTTGATGTGGGGAGTTTGGTTATTAGTGCGCAACCGAAAACCAATTGATTTTCTGTATGCCGGAATGCTGCTTGGGATGGCTGTTTCTTTCCGCTATCAAATTGGTGTTTTTGCGGTCGGTTTGGCTGCCTATTACTTCTTTAAGTATCAATGGAAACCATTTTTTCTTTTCTGCGGAGGGGTATTATTAGTTTTTGGAATAACACAAGGTTTGGTCGATTTCTTAATTTGGGGATATCCTTTCGCTGAGTTTATTGCTTATTTCACCTACAATGTGAATGAAGGAGTAAGCTATATGATCAACACCAATTACTTCATGTATTTCTACGTTCTTTTTGGAGTTCTTCTTTTCCCATTGGGGGTTCTTGCTCTGATTGGATTTTTCAATACTGCAAAAAAACAATGGTTTTTATTTCTTCCTACCATTGTCTTTATTTTGTTTCATTCGTTTTATCCTAACCGACAAGAGCGCTTTATTTTAACGGTTTTTCCTATTGTGGTTATACTTTCTATAATTGGGATAGATTACCTTAGAAAGTCAGCTTTTTGGAACAAAGCATGGAATTTTTCCTGGAAGGCATTTTGGGTATTGAATATTCCTTTGCTCTTATTTTTCTCTTTCACTTCTTCAAAAAAATCTCGAATTGAGGCAATGTATGCGCTTTACGATAATGGAATGCAGAAAGAGCATATTTTGGTTGAAGCATCCGGTGATTCTAAAATTTCTATGATGCCAAAGTTTTACAGCAAAAGCTGGGAAGCTCAATTTAGAGAAAGAGATGAGCCTGTTGTTCCTTTATTGGCTGAGAAGGAATCTTCTTATGATTATATCTTTTTCATTGGTGACGATAAATTACAAGATAGAATAAACCTCTACAAACCGTTTTATCCAAATATGAAATTGGAGAAAAAATGTCAACCAAGTGCAATCGACATAGTCCTTCACAAACTAAACCCAAGAAATTCAAACGAATATATTGAGGTTTGGAAAACCAATTTGTAATTCGATATATTTCTGACTCTCGAAAAACTTACTAATTTTAGGCTATGCGGGAAAAACTACACGATATTATTTTCGGAACGACTACTAGAGCTGGAAAAAACTTCGATATAGTTTTATTGTTTCTAATAATGATCTCGGTTCTTGTCGTCATGCTCGAAAGTGTTCCATCTTATCGGATGGCATATGGCGAAGAATTGCACTTCCTAGAATGGGTTTTCACTGTCATCTTCACAATAGAATTCGTTCTTAGAATAATTGTTTCTCAACGACCGTTGAAGTACGTTTTTAGTATGTGGGGAATAATTGACTTACTGAGTATTTTACCTACATTTATAAGTCCATTTATTGCCGGTTACACTTCTTTCCGAGTAGTTCGAGCCTTACGCTTATTAAGAATTTTCAGAGTCCTAAAATTGAGTCGATTCACTTCTGAATCTCAGTCTTTGATGCGTTCACTCAAAGCTAGTTATTACAAAATCATGGTGTTCCTTTTCTTCGTCGTAATGATGATTATCCTTGCAGGTACGCTCATGTATGTCATTGAAGGAGGTGAAAATGGTTTTGATAGTATTCCGACTTCCATTTATTGGGCGGTTGTCACGGTAACTACCGTTGGATATGGAGATATTGCGCCTGGGACAGCAATAGGAAAAATGTTGGCTTCGGTAATGATGATCTTGGGATATGCAATTATTGCTGTTCCTACAGGACTAATTTCAGCAGAAATTTCAAAAGGGAAGAAAGATGAAAAGGACAATATCTGTGAGAATTGTGAGCATAACAATATGAATGGCGCCATTTTCTGCAGTCAATGTGGTGAAGAAATGAAACAATAAAAAAAACCACCGATAAATCGATGGTTCTATAATTCGTTTTCTTTTTATTCTATAGCTTTTCGAAAGTTCTATCGTAAGTATCAGTGCCGGTACTTCCAGAAGCGCCTGCATATGAGAATGAACCTTTGAAGATTATTTCTTTATTCTTTAATTGATCAATAATCATTACGTCCCCACCATATAATCCTTTGTAAGTTTCAGAGTATCCAGATTCATTGTATTGTTGCTCAGAAAAGACAACTGCTTCTTTGTTCTTGATGTCCAAATCTTTTATTTTTCCAGCGAAAAACCATAGCCCTTTTACCGTGTACACAAATCCATCATCCACGATTACTACTTCATATGTTCCATCCTTTTTGATTGTTAGGTTTTCTGAATATGAATACGTGTTGCCATCAGATGTGCATGTTGAACCAGTGTAGATTTGCGTCGAAGAACCTGATAAACTACCTGAAGTGAAAGAACTAGTTATTGTTCCTTGAGATAGCTTCCATTCACCAGTAATTCTCGCTTTACGAGATCTCAGTGATAAAAATGGATCGTTTTCACCTTTTTTACAGCTTGTTACTGTGGACATTCCTGCAATAACGATTGCTATTAATGCGAAATAAAATATTTTCTTACTCATCTTTTTTAAATATTGTTTATTAGTAAATTTTAATTCTTTTCAAATGTTCTGTCATAAGCGTATGAACCAGAATTACCATCGCTGTCAGAATAAGTAATCGTTCCTTTGAAAATCATTTCTTTGTTCTTCAATTGGTCAATAATCATAATTTGATCAGCATACAATCCAGTGTACTTTGAAACTCCATTTGAATAGATGTACTCTAATTCACTAAAGATTACAGCTTCTTTTTTCTTTAAATCGGCATCTTCGTTTTTCCCTGAGAAGAACCAATTTCCTCGAATAGTAAATGGATCGCCATCTTCAACAATTGCCAATTCAAATGTCCCATCTTTTTCAATGGTCAGAATTTCACTATAGGTGCTTGTATTTCCATCAGATGAAACCGTTGAACCTGTGTAAAGGGTTACATCTGTACTCGTTAATCCTCCATTCGAACCGGTCTCAGTAATTGTACCTGAACTTAATTTCCATTCTCCAGTAATTCTTGCTTTTCGCGATTTTAGAGATAAAAACGGGTCGTTTTCTCCTTTTTTACAACCTGAAATAGTTGTAATACCTACAATAGCTATTATCGCTAATGAGATTGATAAAATTCTTTTTTTCATGTAAAAATATTGATTGGTTATAAAAAAGTGTTTTCTACTTTTTGACAAAAGTAAGGCTTTAACGACATTTCGAGCAATTTATTTTTCACCTTATTGATTCATTTTATGAGAACTTCTTTTTTGAGTTGACTTGAGAGAAAAAAAAATCCCTCAAAACCGAAGTTTCAAGGGATTTCATATATATTGTCGTTCTTCACACCCGCATAGCGGTAGTTCCGAAACGGAAATGATTTCTGACAAGAGTCAAAAACCAAGACCTTAATCTAGCCCAAAAGCAAGGTTGAAAAATTTTTCATCCTTGCTAGGACTTGTCTTTTACATCATACCAGGCATTCCTCCGCCCATTCCATGAGAATGATCGTGGTTTGCTTCTTCTGGTTCGTCAGCGATAACACATTCAGTTGTCAAAAGCATAGAAGCAATTGACGCTGCATTTTCGATAGCGATACGCGTAACTTTCGTTGGATCAATAACACCCGCTTTGTACAAGTTTTCGAATTTCTCTGTTCTTGCATTGAAACCGAAATCAGCTTTTCCTTCTTTAACTTTTTGAACGATGATAGCACCTTCTTCACCAGCGTTAGCGATGATTTGACGAAGTGGCTCTTCAACTGCTCTTCGAACGATTTGGATACCTGTATCTTCGTCGTCGTTCAATCCAGTTAATTTGTCTAAAGAACTGATAGCACGTATTAAAGCAACTCCACCACCAGGTACAATTCCTTCTTCAACTGCTGCACGTGTTGCTGCTAATGCATCGTCAACTCTGTCTTTTTTCTCTTTCATTTCAACCTCAGTCGCAGCACCAACATAAAGAACCGCAACACCTCCAGCTAATTTTGCCAAACGTTCTTGCAATTTCTCTTTGTCGTAATCCGAAGTTGTACTTTCGATTTGCGCTTTGATTTGGTTAACGCGAGCAACGATATCTTTCTTTACACCAGCTCCATTAATCACCGTTGTATTTTCTTTGTCGATTTCAACTTTAACGGCTGTACCCAACATATCCATTGTCGTGTTTTCCAAAGTCATTCCTCTTTCTTCCGAAATAACTTGACCACCAGTCAAAATTGCGATGTCTTCCAACATTGCTTTTCTTCTGTCGCCGAATCCCGGAGCTTTAACAGCTGCAATTTTCAGTGATCCACGAATTCTATTCACAACCAAAGTTGCCAAAGCTTCTCCGTCGATGTCTTCAGCGATAATCAACAAGGCTTTACCTGCTTGAACAACTGGTTCCAAAACTGGAAGCAATTCTTTCATGTTGGTGATTTTCTTGTCGTAGATCAAAATCAATGGGTTTTCCATTTCAGTGATCATTTTATCTGTATTAGTTACGAAGTAAGGAGAAAGGTAACCTCTGTCGAATTGCATACCTTCAACAGTTTTCACTTCTGTTTCCGTTCCTTTTGCTTCTTCTACAGTGATTACACCATCGTTTCCTACAACTTTCATTGCTTTTGCAATCAATGCTCCAATTACTTCGTCGTTGTTCGCTGAAATCGATGCAATTTGTTTGATTTTGTCGTTGTCAGAACCAACTTCTTTCGACATTTTCTTCAAACTTGCTACGATTTCAATAACCGCTTTGTCAATTCCACGTTTAATGTCCATTGGATTTGCTCCAGCAGCAACATTTTTCATTCCTGCAGAAATAATAGCTTGTGCCAATACTGTTGCAGTTGTTGTACCATCACCTGCAATATCAGCAGTTTTTGAAGCAACCTCTTTTACCATTTGTGCACCCATGTTTTCAATCGGATCTTTCAATTCGATTTCTTTTGCCACGGAAACACCATCTTTTGTAACTGTTGGTGCACCAAACTTACGACCGATAACTACGTTACGACCTTTTGGTCCCAATGTAACTTTCACCGCATTTGCCAATGCATCAACACCTCTTTTTAATTTTTCTCTCGCCTCTACGTCGAAATATATTTCTTTTGCCATCTTGTTTTTTGTCTAAAATTTTAATTAAAATATTCCGTAAATATCAGATTCTCTCATCACTAGGTAAGTTTTACCTTCTACATTGATTTCAGTCCCAGAATACTGACCAAACAATACCATGTCACCTTTTTTCACAGTCATTGGTTCATCTATTTTACCAGGTCCAGCTGCTACAACTGTTCCTTTTAAAGGTTTTTCCTTTGCCGTGTCTGGAATAATTATTCCACTCGCTGTTTTTTGCTCTGCAGGCGCTGATTCGATGAGAACACGATCCGCTAATGGTTTAAATTTTACTGACATATAATTTTACTTTTTAGTTTTGTTATTGATGCTTTTCATTTGTCGAAAACTATGCCATAGACTATAACCCGACAATATTTCATTTTTCGAGACTTTTGGACAAAAAAAATGTCAGTATGTTGTGACATACTGACATTTTGAATTTTTTGATTTGGCTATTATTCTGCCGGAGTTGCTGGAGCTCCATTCGCTGGTTGCTCAGTTGCTTGAGGTTGCTCAATAACTTTAGTCTCTGGTTTCATTCGAATAGTTAAGAAAATACTCAACACCATGATTATTCCTGCTAAAGTCCAAGTTCCTTTTTCTACGAATTCATTCGTTTTTTGAACGCCACCCAATTGTTGACCTCCACCACCGAAATCACTGCTTAGTCCGCCACCTTTAGGATTTTGAACGAAAACAAGTAAAATCAATAGTAAACTTGCGATAATGATGATTATTTGAAAGAAAATATCCATGACTAATTATTTAATTTTTTCTTTAGTTTCTTAATTTGGTTTGCAAAGAAAGTCTTTTTTTCTGGATATAGCAACATTAATTGTTCATAAGAATGTATTGCTTTTGGAAAATTTCCTTGCGACTCAAAAATTTGAGCTAGAGTGACACTTACAGGGATTCTTTTTTCCTTTAAACTTTCCTTTGCTATCTCGGTCGCTTTGAAAAAAGGCGTCTTCTTTTTTTCTACTTGTTCGTCCTCTTTTACGGAACGAGAAATACTCGGTTCTTCCTGAATAAATTTTTCAATTATCTCAGTTGAACGATCGAGCTTTTCAGGATGAGTAGATTCTTCATTCGCATGCAACCAGGCATAGAACGAACGTTTTTCATCTGAACTTGTCTGTTCAAATTTTGCGATACTTTCAGTAACATCTGTCTTTTTTTCTACCTCTTTTTCAACAGGACTTGCAACTTTTTCAGACTCCAAAGTAACTTGGAAGCCTTGTGAAATGGCATTCGAGGTTAACTCATCTTCTTCTTGGTTGAATTTTTTCTCAATAAAATCTAAGGAAATAGTTTTGTGTTGCTCCTCAAAACTTGAAGGTTTTAAAATTCCTAAATCTTCAACGGCATTTGAGATTTCCATTTCTTGCGTCGGATCAAAAAACTCAATACCAATGTTTTCTATTTCAATTTCTGCGCCTTTATTTTCATTTGCTTCTTGCAATTCAATAGCAGAAACCTCCATATCAGCACTTTCCGCCTCAATTTCCTCTTCAATAGTTATTGACGGAATTTCTTCATCCTCTCCAATATCAAAACTTACAATCTCGTCAACTTTGAGTTCTTTACTTTCAACTATCTCTTCTTCAACCTCAGAACTTGCAACTTGCAACTTGGAACTAGGAACTTTCTCTATTTCCTCTTCAACTTCAGAACTTTCAACTTTCAGTTCTTCACTCTCAATGATCTCCTCTTCGTCTGACTTAACCGTCAAAATCTCCCCATCATCATCCATATGAATCCGAACAGGCTCGAAAGTCATTTCTTCAACTTTATTGAACTTAATGTCTTGATCTAAAAGTTTCTCATAATCTAATCGGATAATGTCGTCGTCAACAGAACTTGCAACTTCCTCTATTTCCTCTTCAACCTCAGAACTTGCAACTTGTAACTCGGAACTTGAAACTTCCTCTATTTCCTCTTTAACTTCAGAACTTACAACTTGCAACTTGGAACTAGAAACTTCCTCTATTTCCTCTTTAACTTCAGAACTTGCAACTTGCAACTCGGAACTTGAAACTTCCTCTAGATCCTCGGAAATGTCATTTATCAAAAAATACAGATGCATTCTATCACTTATGCGATAAGCATGCTGATTTAATGAATCTTCAAAATGAATGTCTTTGGCCTGACCGAGTGTTTTAAGCAGTAAAATAGGAAAAGATTGAGCGTACGGATATTTTTTAATTAGTCCCTCAAAATCTTGTACATCCTCAGCGGTGCAAAGATTTGGATTCTCAATTTTTTGTACAATATCCGTTATTTTCATTACCAGTTTGACAAAAGTTTTGCAACAACATCCTGCACAATTTGTGCATTGATTTCCGATAAAAGACTGGCTTCCACTGACGATATATCCTGATTCGAATTAAAATCCATGAATTTCGAAAGAGAAAGATCCATTTTTTCTTCTTTTGGTTCGGTGATGAAGATAGTAAATTTAACGGAAACTGTTAATCTGTTTTGTGCTGCTACATCACCTGGTTGGAGCGCTATTGGTGAAACGTTGTATCCGTTAATTGCTCCTTCAATGTTTACTTCACCGCTATTATTTGTGTTCAACAAAAGGCGTGTATTATTTTGAATTCCGTCTTTTAGAGCTTCTGTCAATAAAGATGGGTAAGAATTCGGAGCAGTTGCAGAGTTATTGTCTAAAGTTTTTACAGAAAAGGTTTTCCATTCTTCAGGCATAGATCCTTTATCTTGAAAACCTACGCTGCTAGGCCAACAAGAATTCAGGCCAAATAAAAGAAGAAATAGGTAGATACTTATTTTCATAAATTCAAATCGTATTCTTTAATTTTTCTATACAAAGTTCGTTCTGAAATACCCAATTCCTCGGCCGCATACTTGCGTTTTCCTCTGTGTTTTTCAAGTGCCTTTTTGATTAATTCTTTCTCTCTATCCTCCAAAGATAATGATTCTTCGACCTCTTCATGTGTTTCGAATTCATCTTCTGATGGATGAGCAAATTGGTAATTCTTATCGGCTATCGGCCCTGCAGCAGGCAAAGCTTTTGGTGGATTAATATCTTTCATGTCGGAGTACATGCGGTTCACCATAGCAGATTGATCTTGGGTCAATTGAATGTCACCATCTTTGTTAATGATCTCCAAAACCAATTTTTTCAGCTCATTTAAATCACCTTTCATATCGAAAAGAAACTTGTACATCAACTCGCGTTCAGAATAATTTTCTTCTTGTTTTCCTCCAACCAGAGCAGGACTTGACTCATAAGCCTCTGGTAGGAAGGAGCGTAATTTCAATGCATCAATCTCCCTATCCGTTTCGATAACTGAAATTTGCTCAACAACGTTTTTTAATTGGCGAATATTTCCAGGCCATCTGTAATTGTTTAATAATTCTATGGCATCTGGACTTAAACGAATGGCAGGCATTCTGTATTTGTCAGCGAAATCTGCTGAAAATTTTCTAAAAATCAAATGTATGTCTTCACTTCTTTCTCGCAGTGGAGGTAGAGAAATAGGAACTATACTCAAACGGTAAAATAAGTCTTCTCTAAATTTTCCGCTAGCAATGGCCCGTTGCATATTTTCATTTGATGCCGCTACAACTCGAACATTTGTTTTTATAACTTTCGATGAACCAACACGAATAAATTCCCCAGTTTCTAATACACGTAATAATCGAACTTGAGTTTGCATAGGTAATTCTGCAACCTCGTCAAGAAAAATAGTGCCTTTATCGGCAACTTGAAAATATCCCTCTCTACTTCCGCTCGCTCCTGTAAATGAGCCTTTTTCATGACCGAAAAGTTCAGAATCTATAGTTCCTTCTGGTATTGCTCCACAGTTCACGGCAATGTATTCGCCATGTTTTCGAGAGCTTAAATGATGAATAACTTGTGGTATTATTTCCTTCCCAGTTCCACTTTCACCACTAACCAAAACAGAAATGTCAGTAGGCGCAACTTGCATTGCAATTTCAAGAGCTCGGTTCAAAAGAGGAGCATTCCCTATGATTCCAAATCGTTGTTTTATTTGCTGTAAATTCATTAGAGTTCAATTTTTTGAATAGGATGTGGCTCTAAAATTTCGATTACATCACCCATAAGTGTAGCTGAAGTACACGTATGAATTTTTACTTTTACATATTGACCTTTTACTAATTCTCCTTTGGGTAAAATCACAACGGAGTTTCGCTCATCACGCCCAGATAAATGTTCATCAGATCGCTTAGAAATACCTTCAATTAAAACAGTTGAAATAGTTCCAATTCGCGATTGATTGTTCAAAAGTGAATGGGCTCGTTGTTTTTCAATAATTTCGGTTAAACGTTTAGCTTTCAATTCTGCAGGAACATCATCTTTGAATTTGCGTTCAGCCAATGTTTTCGGTCTTTCTGAATAGGTGTACATGTAAGCATGATTGAATTTCACCATTTCCATCAAAGAAAGAGTAGCTTGATGTTCTTCTTCAGTTTCACCGCAAAATCCAGCAATAATATCTGTTGAAATAGAATAATTTGGTATTAACCGTTGAATTGCCTCAATCCGATTCATGTACCACTCTCGAGAATAACCTCGATTCATTCGTTGTAACATTGTCGTACTTCCACTTTGAACCGGAAGGTGAACGTACGGTGTTATATTATCATATTTGGCGATGGTTTCCAAAACCTCGTCCGTCATATCTTTGGGATGTGAAGTCGAAAACCGTATACGCAAATCGGGTGAAACATTCGCAACCAAAGCCATCAACTGTGCGAAGTTGGTCGTCGGGAGATTCTCATCACGAATTTCTCCTTTTGCGGATAAATTAAACCGATAAGAGTCCACATTTTGCCCCAATAAAACCACTTCTCGATACCCATCATTGAACATTTCAACGCATTCTTTTACAATGGTTTGAGGGTCTCTAGATCTTTCTCTTCCACGAGTAAATGGGACAACGCAAAATGAACACATATTATCACATCCTCGTGTGATGCTAACGTAACCACTGATTCCACCTTTGTCTAATCGAACAGGTGAAATATCAGCGTAAGTTTCTTCTCTAGAGAGTAAGACGTTTACCGCTTTTTGTCCAGTTCCTACTTCATCAATTAAGTTTGGTAAATCTCGATAGGAATCTGGCCCAGCGACGATATCGACTAACTTTTCTTCTTCAAGCAAGTCTTTTTTTAATCGTTCAGCCATGCAACCTAGCATTCCCACGACTAATTCAGGATTTTCTTGCTTTAATTTTTTAAATTCCGTTAATCTTTTTCTGACTCTTTGTTCCGCATTATCGCGGATAGAGCAGGTATTCATAAAAATAACGTCTGCCTCTTCACAATTTGCCGTGGTCGTATAACCTTTTTTAGCCAAAATTGATGCAACAACCTCACTGTCAGCGAAATTCATAGCACAACCATAACTTTCAAGAAATAGTTTTTTTCCACCTGAATTAACTGAGTCAGAAACTCGAATCGCTTCGCCTTGCCGACTTTCGTCTATCATTTTATCTGTAGCGTGATTGCTTGTTTTCATTCTATTTTTGAAAGGTGAACAAAAGTAAGATAAAAACAGAACTATGTCAAAATGTCAGTATCTAAAACTTCAAGTTTTATCATTTTTTAGAATTTATGTAAGTTATTGATCGTCATTGGAAGTTCAAGAATGTTTCATGGCGATTTCAGATATTATTTCTTAAGCATGTAAAGCGACAGCGCGTAACTCATTGATTACTAGGGTTAGGACTAAAATTTTAGTCTTTTCGAATTTTAAAATTCGAAAATTTTAGTTTTTTCATAGAAATTCAATATTTAAGTACTCACTACAAAATTGAAATGTTCAATTCTTAGCGACTAAATTTTTTTTATTTTTTCTTACGTAGTAAAGGGTCGAAAAATGTCCCTATTTAATAAGGTAACTTGCAATTTCATTTTTTATCACCTTATATTTGCACTGAATTTGGGAAAATCCATTTTCGACACTATCAAAGTTTATGGCAAAAAATCTAGTAATCGTCGAGTCACCAGCAAAGGCAAAAACTATAGAGGGATATCTTGGAAAAGATTTCATAGTGAAATCAAGCTATGGTCACGTTAGAGACTTAGCAAAAAAAGGAACGGCGATAGATGTAGAAAACAACTTTACTCCAAATTATGAGGTTTCTGCCGACAAAAAGCAAATTGTTAGTGAACTTAAAAAATTGGCCAAAGATGCAGATGTAATATGGCTAGCGACGGATGAGGATCGTGAAGGAGAGGCTATTTCATGGCACCTTTACGAAACTTTGAATCTTGCAAAAAAAGAAACTAAAAGAATTACGTTTAATGAGATTACCAAAACGGCGGTTCTTGCTTCAATAGAAAATCCACGTCAAATAAATCAAGAATTGGTGAATGCTCAACAAGCTCGTCGTGTTCTTGATAGATTGGTTGGGTTTGAATTATCCCCTGTGCTTTGGAAAAAAGTTCGACCAAGTTTGTCGGCGGGTAGAGTTCAATCAGTTGCAGTAAGACTAATCGTTGAAAGGGAAAAAGAAATTATTGCCTTTAAAAATTCATTCTTTTACAGAGTAAATGGATTGTTTTTAAAAGGAAAAGAAAAAATAAGTACAGAATTAAATAAGCAATTTGACAATCAAGATGAAGTAGAATCTTTTCTGAATAAAATTTCGGATGCAGATTTTGTAGTTGATGATGTGCAAATGAAGCCAGCAACAAAAGCGCCGGCCGCGCCATTTACAACATCTACTTTACAGCAAGAGGCAAGTTTAAAGCTTGGATTCTCTGTTTCTAGGACAATGGGCGTTGCTCAGCGTTTGTACGAAGCAGGAAAGATAACCTACATGAGAACAGATTCCGTAAATTTATCGGAAACAGCGATTGAAGGTGCGAAAAAAGAAATTTTTAGTGCCTATGGCAGTCAATACTCGAAGCCTACAAAGTATAAATCAAAAAACACAAACGCTCAAGAGGCCCACGAGGCTATTCGCCCAACGGATTTCTCAGCACATACTACAAGTGGTGAAAGCGATCAAGTGCGTTTGTATGAGTTAATTTGGAAAAGATCCATTGCTTCTCAAATGGCTTTAGCTCAGTTGGAAAGAACAACAATCAAAATTAGCACACCAGCAGTTTCTGAAATTTTTCAAGCGAAAGGTGAAGTAATAAAATTTGATGGTTTCCTTCGTGTTTACTTAGAGTCAAATGTTGATGATGATGACGATGAAGAAGATGTTATTGATGAAAAATCAAATCTTCTTCCACAAGTGAGTAAAGGTGATGAATTGAATCGCGATTGGGTTCGAGCAATCCAACGTTATACTCGTCCACCAGCAAGATATGTTGAAGCTTCTTTGGTTAAGAAACTTGAAGAATTGGGAATCGGTCGTCCTTCCACTTATGCACCAACTATTTCTACAATCCAAAAAAGAGGATATGTTGAGAAACTAGAGCGTGATGGTGAGCAAAGAATGTACAATGTTTTGACTCTTAATGATGATGGGGTTAAAGTTGAAGAACGCTCTGAAATAACTGGAAAAGAGAAAAACAAACTTTCTCCTTCAGATATCGGAATCGTTGTAACGGACTTTTTGAGCGAGCATTTTAGTAAGATTATGGATTATAATTTTACAGCAAAAGTGGAACAAGAATTTGATGAAATAGCAAACGGATTGAAAGAGTGGACTTCGATGATTCATGATTTCTACACACCATTCCACAAAACTGTAGAAGATACTTTAGAAAATTCTGATAGAGCAAGTGGTGAGCGCGCTTTGGGTGTGCATCCGGACTCTGGAAAGAAAATAATTGCTCGTATTGGACGATTCGGACCAATGGTTCAAATTGGAGATGAGCAAGAGGATGGCGAAAAGCCACAATTCGCATCATTGAGAACTGGTCAATCAATTAACCAAATCACTTTAGATGAAGCTTTGGAGTTATTTCAATTCCCGAAAAATCTCGGGATTTACGAAGGAGAAGAGGTTGTTGTAGCACTAGGTCGATTTGGACCTTATGTGAAGTTCAAAGAAATGTTTGTTTCTATTCCTAAGGAAGAAGAAATCGTCGACATTGATATGGAACGTGCTGTTGAATTGATAAAAGAAAAATTGGATGCTGATGCTCCAATTGCTCAGTATGAAGGTTTGCCTGTGCAAAAGGGTAGCGGTCGTTTTGGACCGTTTATAAAATGGAACGATATTTTTATCAATGTCAACAAGAAATATGATTTCGATAATCTTTCAACTGCAGATATTAAGGAATTGATAGAAACGAAGAAGCAGAAAGAAATTGATAAAATGATTCACAATTGGACGGAAGAAGGTATTTCTGTTCAGAAAGCACGTTGGGGTCGATTTACAATTGTAAAAGGTAAAACGAAGATCGAACTACCGAAAACCTTTGATGTTGATTCATTGACCCTTGAAAAAGTGCAGGAGATGATTGAAGCGAACAAACCGAAGAAGACTGCCAAAAAGAAACCAGCTGCAAAGAAAACTGCGAAAAAGTAAGTTATTCACGCACTCGTCTTAATTCTTTAATTTTCTTGACGACTTTTAAGTTGCTTTTGCCTTTATTTTTACAAAAAAATGAAGATGAAAGACCTTGAAATTTATTTCACACCAATTGAAAAGCCCGATGGATTTGCTGAGAATGCAATCGGCAACTCAATAGACGTCCACACGGAAGCTTCTTTTCCCGTTATGGAAACAGGTGGGTTAGCCATCATGTATATTCCAGAATACCGAAACGGCGAGGTTCAATACCAAGGTAAAACAGACGACACTTTTCGAAATTATTTTTATCAATCCTTTGCTTCCATTGGGTGGAAAGCTACTATATACGACTTAGGACAACTGTTACCTGGGGAAACGATTGATGATACCTATTTTGCTATTTCCAACGTTTGTGCAGAATTGGTGAAGAATGAAATTATCCCGATTATCATCGGAGGTTCTCAGGATTTGACGTACGGTATGTACAAAGGGTACGAACAATTAGAACAATTAGTTAATATTTGTGCAGTAGATTCAAAATTAGATATCGGTCGACCTGAAGATAATTTTACCGCAAAAAGTTACATGAGTCATCTTTTGATTCAGCGACCTTGCTATTTGTTTAATTTTTCAAATATTGGCTGCCAAGGCCTTTTTGCTAGTAAAGAAGAATTTGAACTTTTTGAAAAACTCTATTTTGATGTTTGTAGGCTAGGGGAGTTCAATGCAGATTTTAAAAGGGCTGAGCCACATTTAAGAAATACCGACATTCTCTCTATTGATCTTGAAAGTATCCGTGCTGCAGAATTTCCTTCAAAAGCGCATCATAGTCCAAATGGATTTTACGCAGATCAAATTTGTCAGATAGCTAGATACGCGGGAATCAGTGATAAATTGACCTCTTTTGGACTCTTTAATGCTCATCCGACGGACGACAGCGCAACGGCAAACCACTTATTGGCTCAAATTATTTGGTATTTTATTGATGGTGTTTCTCAACGTAAAGGCGACTTTCCTGTGGGTTCAAAGAAGGATTATATACGATTCTCAGTGCATTTGGACAATTTTACAGAAGAAGAATTAGTTTTCCTTAAAAGCAACAAATCTGAACGCTGGTGGATGGAAGTTCCATACCCTCCACAAGATGGTCGAAAATACAATCGACATCACCTAGTTCCTTGTGACCATAGGGATTATGAGCTAGCTATGAAAAATGAAATCCCCGATTTATGGTGGAAAACATATCAAAAGCTCGGTTAATATTTTAACAAAGAATTAATATTTCATTGTTTTCTACTTTCAAAATTTCGTTTTTCAACTTATTTCAGTATTTTAGTCGCGGTAAATAGTAGGTTTTAACCTATTTTAAGACTTTAACACGCATCAATACAACATGATATATGGTTAAAAAGAGTTACATAAGCACTTTATTATTTGCAACTGTTTTGGTTTCTGCAAATGCTCAACAAGATAAGTTGATTACACATTTTATTTATGATAAAATGAGCATTAATCCAGGTGAAACTGGTATTGATGAAGGAATTTGTGGAACAACCATCTACCGTAACCAATGGGATAAAGTATCTGGCGCACCAAATTCAGCTCTTTTGAATGTGGAGGCAAATATTAATCGATTCTTCCCTGGAGGTATCGGAATGTCATTTTATCATGATGCAATTGGTTTTGTTCGTCAGAACAACCTTTTATTGAATTATGCTTATCCTGTTTATACAAATGCTGGAACATTAGGAATAGGAATCGGTGTTGGAATGATAAATGTTGGTATGCAGCCTGATTGGGTTCCACCAACAAGTGCAATTGATAATAAATTGCCGGTTGGCTTTTCAAAATCAGGTTTAGATTTAAACTTTGGTTTATATTGGAAAGGAACTTCTAATTATTATGCTGGAATTTCTTCAACACATTTAAGTGCAACACGTCTGTCTGAATCATTTACGTCTGCATCAGGTTTAAATGGAGTTTCAACTTATAATTCTGCAAGACACTATTATGCCATGGGTGGATATACAACTGGTAAAATTGGTCCAGGTAAAATTGATGCGAATGTATTGTTGAGATCTGATTTAGTTAAGTTGTCATCTGACATTAATGTTCGCTACCTTATGGGTAATAATGCTTTGCAATATTACGCTGGACTAACATTCAGAACATCTGACGCCATAGCAGTTATGTTAGGTGGTTCGATGAGAAACTGGACTGTTGGTTATTCATATGATTATACTGTGGGTAAATTGTCGAGCATATCGC
>TARA_R110000737_G_scaffold83657_1_pt1 | contig 37455 bp, 28 predicted proteins | sample TARA_R110000737 | Tara Oceans TARA_R110000737 (sample SAMEA4398027) | marine metagenome | biome: Polar Biome; feature: [SRF] surface water layer (ENVO:00010504); material: water (ENVO:00002006), including particulate matter (ENVO:01000060) such as... | depth 5 m | reverse complement strand
TGTGTTCCTTGTTTAGTGTTGTTGTTTCTTATGTCTTTATTATATGCGATACGCTAGTGGGTGTCAATAGCAATCGAGTTTATTTTTAAAGTTTTATTCATTGTTTTTATTCCCTTGCTTAACTTCTTATGTCTTTATTCTATACCTAGTATCGTCCGCCGTCAATAGCAAACGTTAATTATTCTCAAAGTATTTTTACCTCATAGGGACTAAAGGGTGGGTATAGCCCTATCCCATAACAGAATCCCAGCCTATCCCATAGGGGGTAGTTTTATAGTCTCAGCCGAGCGTATATTTTATTTTATGATAGCCCGGGGTGGTCCTCACAACTATTAGAGCTAAGCTGTAGAAAACTGGTCGTTTGACATTTATAAAACTGGTCGTTCAACCTTTAAGAAAAGTGGTCACTACCACCTGTAGCATCCATTTTTAAACTTCCAGCCTTCAACTGAAGACCCGAGCCATGTCTCTCGAAATTTTGCTTCAACATCAGATGGGTTCGAATGACTCATAATTCCCTTTAGTTTCTGAATATTTCCTTCAGTATCATGAAAATCAAGAACTTCAGAGTGCGGCACTCGTTCCAGAAGACTCATAGCTTGTTCATACAAATACTTCCCATGATCCTCAGCCGGTATTCCCGTATGCTCTTCAAATTCTTGCATTTGGATATTTGTGGGCTCAAACTTCTTTGCACTTCGCAGCCAGCTATTTGGAGCCCTTACGCAGACCAAGACCTTATCGAAAATATCGTAGAACTCGATTGGGGCTTCCATTAAGAGGTGATGTTTCACAACTACAAGAGGGCGTCCGTCCTCCTCTAAGAGATATTCTTGTTGAAAAATCTGTATTTGTTTTATAAGGTCTATCCCTATGTCCGGATCTGAAACCGGAACTACATAGTTAAAACAACTAGGCTCTGTTAGACGAAAGAAACCGTTATCCTGCACGCTCATCTTCTGGTGAGTGGTAAACTTGCCAACAACATCCCAAAACAGAGTATGCGTAAAGCTAGTTCCAGCGCGTGACATCCCTGTGATAAGAATTCTTTTCACATCATTTGTATTCGTCATTCGTTATCCTTTACTAGAGCGCATATTCCGCGACCATGTTTCTTCTTTATGCCAAGTTTCTGTCGTACTTTTCTTACAGCGTCAAGAGTAATGCTTCTTTTACATTTTTCGGTTAGCTTTTTAGCCAATTCCGAGTCCTTCATGTGTCTGGCATTGTCAATAATATATTGTTTTGCCTCTTCTGTCCATTTTACGTTCATTTTACTTTCCTAAAACTGGTCTTTAGTGTATATAATATTATATAGCAATCCTTGGATAACTGTCTTAATTTTGGAGAAGTTTAATGAAGAAGCCTAATTTTAGTCATGAGCATAAAAAGATCGTTCCGTCAGAGCTAAAGGTTACAGCTTCCGAGGTAGCCAATGAGGAGGCACAGGCAGACTTAGATGGAGATAGTGAAGAACAAGACCTTAAAGACTTGATCTCTCAGCCTCCCATAGAACAAGCTGAAGAGTGGGATGATGATTCTTACAAACTAGACGAGGATGGAGAACAATTTGAAATTTCCGAGTAATATGCCAGAAGAGGAAGTTCTAGAGATAATAGAGATTGTTGCCACTAGGCTTTGTAATAAGTTTAAATTTGGATATCATACAGCAGAAGATATCAAACAACAAGCCCGTATGTTTGCATGGGAGGGCCTTGAGAAATATGATGAGATAAGACCTTTAGAAAACTTCCTTTGGACACATGTAAGAAACCGCCTTTATAATTTTAAAAGAAATAACTACTCTAGACCTGAGAAGCCCTGTGATTCATGTCCCTTCTATAATAAATTATCAGAGAAGAGACCCTGTGAAGCTTTTGAGAGACAAGAAGACTGTGGTCTGTATAAAGGGTGGTTAAATAGGAACGCTTCTAAGAAGAACCTGATGCAATCAGTAGCTATAGATTTTGAACAAAAAGAATACACAGAAAATCTTTCTAGTACTCTAATGGCAAAAGAGCTTATGGACCTGATAGATATTGAGCTACCAGTATCCTTAAGAGAGGACTGGATAAGATTTATAAACAATTTAAAATTGGGTAAGATAAGGCAAGTTAAGCTGCTCGAAGAACTACATAAAATAATGGAGGACAATGACATTGACAAAGAAACGTGGTAAACTCTCGAATGGAGAGACTGACTATATCAGACAAAATTGCTTTGAGCTTTCCATCGCAGAAATAGCGGAAGAATTAAATAGGACAGAGGCTCCTGTACGAAAGTTCATCGATAAGGAAAATCTTAAAGCGCGGGATTTGACAGACGAAGAACATCTACTGGTAAACCTTAGGAAGAGATATTACTTCCATGAGCTACAGAAGCAGTTTGGTCATTCTGAAATCATTTTCTTTGAACATCAATGGATTGATTACTTTAGACAATTTACTGAAGATGTAACTCATACAGAGGAAATGCAAATACTTGAGGTTATTAGGACTGAGGTTCTGATAAATAGAGGAATGGAGGATCGTCAAGATGTCGTGCAGAATGTGGGGCGACTCAATAGCCTTATTGACGAAGAAATTAGAAAACCTCCGGCTATGCAAGACACTCAAGCAATCGCCAGTTTCCAAACGCAACTAGGAGCTGCAATGGCTAGTAAGTCTGCTTATATTAATGAACATGAAAAACTACTAACGAAGAAGGAACGACTCCTTAAGGACTTGAAGGGGACGAGAGAACAACGTAAGCGTAATGCTGCGGATGCAAAAACAAACTTTTCAGCTTGGTTAAAACAACTTGATGATGAAGAGTTTAGGAAGCGTGAAGAACAAAGTATGGAAGTAAATAGGTTAGCATCAATCAAAGCAATAGAGAAGCTGTCCGATTACCACACGTATGAAGACGGTAGCGTAGATCAGCCATTTCTTAATGCGGACACAGTAAAAGATGAGGATATAGATTAATGAAAGCTCTCATAACCGGGATTACGGGACAAGACGGTTCTTACCTAGCAGAACTCCTTATCCTGCAGGGGTACGAAGTTATTGGCCTAAAGAGAAGGTCTAGTACCGATAATACAGATAGAATTAAACATATAAACTGTCCTCTATTTAAAGTAGAGGAATTCGAGATTGCTGATTCAGGATCGGTATACTCAGCGGTAAACAGGCACAGGCCTGATGAGATTTATAATCTTGCTGCACAATCTCATGTTAAAACTTCTTTCGACCAGCCCAATTACACAGTTCAAGTTAATACGATTGGCGTAATAAATTTCCTAGAGGCTATTAGGCGTTTCTCACCTTATACTAGGTTCTATCAAGCCTCGACTAGCGAGATGTTCGGAAAGAACGTTACTATTCAGGAAGGAACAGAATCAGGCGATTCTCCAATCTCCTATCAAGATGAGGATACGGCATTTGAGCCTCAAAGCCCCTATGGTGCTGCAAAGCTAGCATCCCACCATCTGGTGAGGATCTACAGAGAAGGATTTGGCCTCCACTGTTCTTGTGGTATTTTATTTAACCATGAAAGCAAAAGGCGCGGAGAGAACTTTGTTACCCGTAAGATTACTAAATGGATAGCTGATCTTATAGGCTGGGAAGAAGACAATTCCATAAGTCCTCAATCTTCTCGGTTTATTATTGGAGAAGAGAATATAAGTCTTCCAGCAGATCGCATGGTTGCGGATGTAAAAATGACCTCTACGTTTCCGAAACTAAGATTGGGGAACATAGACGCTTACAGGGACTGGGGTCACGCCAGAGACTACGTCAGGGCCATGTGGTTGATGCTTAAGCAAGTGAGGCCGGATGACTATGTGATAGCCACAGGGGACACACACAGCGTCAGAGATTTTTTACGAGAAGCATTCAAAATTATTAATATCGACAATTACGAAGATTATATAGTTATTGATCCGGAATTCTATAGACCATCAGAAGTCGAATATCTGAGAGGTATCCCGGAAAAAGCAAAACTTCAACTTGGCTGGGAAAGAGAAGTTTCTTTTAGTCAACTTGTACAAGAAATGGTAGAGAGTGATATCAATGGCAAAAAAAAGGAGGAGAGTTCGTAAAGGTTGGTCTAATAGCTCTAGAAGCTATGATGATCCTGCCTACTCAAATTTTAGAAAAGAAGTAAGAAAGAGAGATGAGTCAAAATGTAGATATCCGGGTTGTGGTTCTAAGAAAACCTTACAAGTTCATCATATTAAGAAGTGGTCTAGCCATCCTTCTATGAGGTACGATACAACTAACGGAATAACGTTATGTAAGAAATGTCACACTATGATACAAGGGAGCGAAGAGGTTTATGAAGCATTCTTTTATAAAATATTAGAGTGGGATGCTGTTCAGCGTATAAACCAAAGAAATAAAGATGAGCAAGAATGATAATAAGTTCCTAGTCACAAGGGACACGCGAGAAAAAGAGGGACATGGCTGGTGGTTTGAGGAAAACGCTTACTGCGGGGGCACCTCAAGGGCGAAGGTCGAAGTTGGAGACTATGCAATAGAAGGCATGGAACACCTTTTATGTATAGAGAGAAAGGAGAGCGTCTCTGAATTAGCAGGCAATTGCGGAGAAAAGAGATTCCTAAAAGAACTAGACAGGATGGCTTCCTTTCCATATGCTTTCCTTATTCTAGAATTCAATTGGATAGACATAGAAAGATATCCAGAAGGATCTTCTGTTCCGAAAGACAAGTGGCCAAGCATAAGGATAAAGGGCAAGTACATAATGAGAGTCCTCTCTAGTGCTCGACTACAAAATGATATCCACGTAATAGCCTGTGGAGATAAGCAGAGGGCTCAAGAAACAGCATTTTATATAATGAGAAAGGTTTACGAACTTAATGGTTAATGTAGATTCCTATGAGAATGCTTGGTTAGAGCTAACAGAAGAGGATATGAAGAAGTCCCTTCGCCCATTGTCTAACTTATCAGATAAAGAAAAAAGCGAATTTCACCTATACATTATAAAAAAGATGAGAGATCCAGCTTATTTCCATTGGACGGTTCAAGTCCTTATGGGTATAGACTTACTTCCTGTCCAGACCTGTATCCTTAGGGAACTCTGGAAAAGGCCGTTTCCAATGTATATAGCATCTCGTGGTTTCGGAAAATCCTTTTTATTGGCAGTATATTGCATATTGAAGTGCATCCTTGTTCCCGAAACAAAGATAGTGATTGTAGGAGCTGCCTTTAGACAGTCTAAAGTAATTTTTGAATATATGGATACAATATGGAGAAATGCTCCCATCTTACGTAGCATTTGTTCTGACTCTAGCGGACCAAGACGAGATGTAGATAGATGTACAATGAGAGTCAATGAGGGGTGGGCTATGGCAGTTCCTCTTGGAGATGGTAACAAGATTAGAGGACTAAGGGCTCATACTATTATAGCAGACGAATTTAACTCTATACCAACTCACATCTATGAGACAGTTGTTGCTGGTTTTACAGCAGTCTCTAGTGACCCAGCTCAAAATGTAAAAGATGCAGCTAGAAGAAGAAAAATGCAGGCTGATGGGGTGTGGGATGAGAATTTAGAAGAGGGATACAAAAGTAGAAAAACCAACCAGTCCATCATCGCAGGAACTGCAGGCTATGACTTTGAGCCATATGCGGACTACTGGAAGAAATACAAATCTGCAATAATCAATCGTGGTATCTCTAAGATGAGAACTGCCGATGGAGAACCAGAAGAGGGCACTCCTGAATATATGAAAAGGCTGGACTGGAAATCCTTTTCAATAATCCGAATGCCATATGAGTTAATTCCAGAAGGCTTCATGGATGATCAGCAAGTTGCAAGATCGCGAGCTACAATGCACAATGGTATATATCAAATGGAATACGGAGCATGCTTCACAGCAGATAGTCAGGGGTTTTTCAAAAGAAGTCTAATACATTCTTGTGTCGCAAATGATACTGCTATAGGTAGCCACGGGTGGCCAGAATGGTGCCCTGCTCCTTTCGATGCAGCAACAAAAGGTTCCTCTGATACTGGATATGTTATAGGAGTTGACCCGGCTTCAGAGCACGATAATTTTGCAATAGTAGTACTAGAGATTAGACCAGAACATCAAAGAGTTGTTCTTGTATGGACTACAAATAAGAAAGATTTTTCTGGTAGAAAGAAAATAGGACTTACAGATGCTCATGACTATTATTCCTTTTGTGCCAGAAAGATAAGGGATTTGATGCGACTGTTCCCTTGTGTCCGACTAGGTATCGACTCCCAAGGGGGAGGGTTTACTATAGCCGAATCCTTAAGGGACTTAGATAAACTTAGAGCTGGAGAGCGTCCTATCTATGAGATAATAGAAGATAGCAAGAAGAAAGATACAGATCACATGGCCGGAGATCACATGCTTGAACTTGTTAATTTTGCTAGCGCTAAGTGGACATCTCAAGCCAATCACGGACTTAGGAAAGATATAGAGGACAAGGTTCTATTGTTCCCAAGATTTGACACCCTAACCTTGAGTCTGATGACTGAAAAAGATAAGATATTTTTTAACGAAATGAAAGAAAAGATAGGCGATTCTAATGCCTTAAGGCTCTATGATACATTAGAAGATGCGGTCATGGAGATAGAAGAGCTAAAGGATGAACTTTCTACAATAGTCATGTCCTCTACTACAGCAGGACGAGAAAGATGGGACACTCCTGAGGTCAAACTTGGCACTGGGAAAAAAGGCAGAACAAGGAAGGATCGCTATAGCGCATTAGTAATAGCCAATATGATAGCTAGAACAATCCAAAGGACGCTTCCTCCCCCTACATATAACAGTATAGGAATGGTAGTGGGAGAAGGTGGCAGAGGAGCTTCTTCCAACAATATGTATGTAGGTCCTGAGTGGGCTCAAAATCTAGATCCTTCTGTTTTCAGAGCTATAAATAAAAATAATTGAGATTGGTGTAATTCTTAATAGTCATTGATTGATTCCTAATACCTATTGGAGCCTTAAACGTGGTAGACAAAACATATCCCCGAAGTGACACTCCCTTAAACAGTAAAGATTCAGCTTACGTGAGTTGGGGGAGTAATAAAGCGGAACGAGACGCGGCAATAGAACAGTATAGTGCCGCAGTTCCAGAATTTGCCAACACAGCCCTTGGAAGTAGAGGTAGGGATTTTTCTTCACGGACTACCTATCAGAGCGGAAAACCCGGACTTAGACAATCCGACTATGACTACTACAGGGAATCGGAAATCATTCCCACAAAGAGTAAAGATATTATAGCTTTTGCAAGAAGAGCTTATCGACAGATTGGTCTAATTAGAAATGCCATAGATCTAATGGGAGATTTTGCAGCTCAAGGTATTAGATTAGTTCACAACAATCCAAGAATTGAGAATTTTTATAATGATTGGTTTAGCAGAGCTTCGGGCCCTTTTGTTTCGGAAAGGCTTTGTAACCTTCTGTTCCGCGAGGCAAACGTTCCGATTAGAATGAAAACCGCAAAGATCAATACAAAGAAAAAGCTAGAGATGCAGAAGTCTATTGGGTCTGTTGATATGCAAGCTCTTCTTTATAGTGGAAAATTTAAAAAGGGAGAAATTCCTTGGCAATATACATTCCTAGATCCACTTAATATAGATGTAGTAGGAGGACCTGTCTCAAATCTTACCGGAATAAAGAGATATAAGATAAGATTGCCAGATACTCTAAAGAGATATTTAGACCAGCTTAAGAGGGACAATACCAAGGAAAGCTTGGAAGTCTTAAGGAGTATTCCCGAAGAGCTAAGGTCAGTAATTGATAAACCAAATAGATCAATCCTGCTTCCACCAGATAAAACCTTTGTTTATCACTACAAAAAAGATGATTGGCAAGAATGGGCAGATCCAATGACCTATGCTTGCTTTGATGATCTTGTATTGTACGAGAAGCTTAAGTTGGCAGATAAAGCTGCTCTAGACGGGGCAGTTAATAAAATTAGAGTCTGGAAACTTGGAAATCTAGAACACAAGCTTGCTCCCACAGCGAATGCCGCAAGTGCCCTTAGTAGTATCTTGGGGTCAAATGTAGGAGGAGGAACAATGGATATAATTTGGGGGCCAGACATTGAACTAATAGAGACAGGTACTGATGTTCAAAGCTTCCTAGGAGAAGAAAAGTATAGACCCACACTGATGTCTATCTATTCTTGCTTAGGAATACCTCCTACTCTTACAGGGACATTTGGAGCTAGCGGTACGACAAATAATTTTATATCTCTCAAAACCTTAACGGAAAGACTTAATTATGTAAGGTCAATTCTACTTGAATTCTGGAACCATCAAATTAAATTAGTGCAAAATGCCATGGGCTTTAAACAGCCAGCTCAGATTGAGTTTGACTTTATGCATTTAGATGACCCAGCTTCAATGATGCAGCTGCTTGTGGGCCTAGCAGACAGAAACATCATTAGTGATGAATTCGTTCAGCGTCAGATTAAAGCCAAGCCTAAGGTAGAGCAGAGCAGAATGAGCAAAGAAGCTAAAAAGAGAAGCAAGGGAACCCTATCAGAAAAGGTAAGCCCTTACCATGCTGTAGATAAAGATTTTTCTTTAGAGAAAATAGCCTTACAAACAGGGGTAGCATCACCTGCTCAAGTAGGCTTAGACTTAAAGAATAAACCAAAGGGAGAAAAAAGCGCCTTAGAGATGAGAAATCAAAAGTCTACTACCTCCCCTAAACCAGAAGAGAAAGTCTCTCCCGGTGAGCCCGGCAGACCAAAAAATTCTCAAGATGAGGTGCAAAGAAAAGAAAGAACTTTCAAGCCTGCTATTAAAGCAAGAATAGAGCTGTGGGCAAAAGATGCACAGGAGACCATTTCGGAACTTGTTAATCCAGTTCTTCTAAAAGAGTTTAATAAGAAAAACATGAGAAGCCTCAGTCGAGAGGAAAAAAATAAATCCGAACGGGCGAAATTTGAAATACTTTGCAATCTGGATTGTGATGAAGCAGTTTCAATGAAAACGGTTGCAGGTGCAATTCAAGCGAAAACGATAGGAGCCTCTGTTCATAAAGAATGTGACTCTTGGATTTTACAAGCATCTGAAGACTATGGTCGTCGCTTAACCATTGATGAAGTCAGAAGTCTAAGGGCTGCTTTTTATGCGCATTTAGTCACAGACAAATAACTTGATAGTGTATAATATAATGGGTACAAGCTAAAAGTCAGAAACAAAGGGTAGGACCATATGGATAAGCACGAGGAAATGACACAGAAGTACAGCACTTGGGGAGACAAGCTGCTGCAACATACTGATGTTCTATATTCGATACAGGCAGACAAAAAATTTAAGCCTATCACTATACAGATTTGTCCGTGTGAGATGTGTGATAGCGACTGCCCTTTCTGCTCTGTTGCGGGCCGACCGCTGAAAAGCTACATGCCTTTTGAAAGTATTAAGCAAGTCCTAGAGGACTTCAAATCCTTAGGGGCTAAGAGTCTAGAGATAACAGGTGGTGGCAATCCCATGTTATACAGAGACCCAGAGCAGAAGAAGAATATAAACGACATTATTTCCCTAGCGTATGACTTAGGCTATAATATTGGCATTATAACCAACAGCCATAAGCTTAGGGTCATAGATAAAGAAAATCATGACAAGATTAGCTGGATAAGGATTAGCCTTATAAAGCTAGACGAAGGTTTTAATCCAGAAGACTATGATTTTAATGGATTCCCATGCAACAAGCTTGGCCTTAGTTATATTATATACGAGACCGGAGGAGTTGCAGATCCAATGTCAAGAACCGGCAGAGCCTATTCTGGAACATCTCCAGAAACTATTCATCGAATGGCCAAGCTAGTCAACCTACATCCAGAAGTTAAGTTTGTGAGGATAGCCGGAAACTGCCTAATCAAAGGGAACAATGAGGCTGTAAGAAGGAAATTTAAGCCAATAATAGACGCTATCGATGAGAAGAACAAGTTCTTTATCAAGGACATAGGAGAAGAAGATTCTCCCTACGACGGCGGGTGCTATGTTGGTATGATAAGGCCATATATAGCTTCTCACCCAGACGGTGGTGATTATCAGGTCTATACATGCAGTAGCCACGTTTTAAATAACAGGAATTACGATCTAGAACATTCCCTTGGTCCGATAGCGGATATTAAGAAGATATGGCTTTCTGCCAATGAAAAATATAGCACCGAAGGGTATCCCTACGAAGTCAAAGGAAACTCTGGAAAAAATTGGTGCGACAGCTGTAAGTTTTGTTACTATAAATTTAACAACAAGCTGCTTCACACGGTAGCCCAAGAAATGCCAGATAAGGATTTCCCATGAACCCTTTTGATGAAAAATACTTTACTTCCGGTAATTACGTTGACTATCTTTCTCGGCAGGGTCGTTACGAAAAGCTGGCTCAAGATATGCTGACGCTGTATAACAGTATAAATTTGATATCCCCCCATGACGACATTCTAGACTATGGGTGTGCTACAGGATTACTTTTGAATGGATTGCATAAACACGGTTTTTGTAATACTCATGGTTACGATATATCTGAGTGGGCCCTATCAAAGGTGCGATCAGAGCATCGAATTTTAGAATTAAATAAAAAGCAATCCTTCGACCACTGCTTTTGCTTAGATGTTTTGGAGCACATGACCGATCAGGAAATCAAATTCACATTTTCTAAATTAACAGCCTTTATACTTACGGTAAGAATACCATGTTCCTTGGATGGAAAAGGTTTTCACCTAGCCCCGTCTCGGGCAGACAAAACTCATATAAATTGCAAAACAAGAGAAGAATGGATAAATTTTTTAGGACTACTGGATTATGAGCTTCTGTTCACCCTAAACCTGTCTCAGATATATGACAGCGACGGGGTCTTCTGTGCAACCTTTAAAGGAGCACGGAATGGATTATAGAACAGCTTTTATAGCATCTAGGAGAATTACTTGGTTTGAACTCTGCTGCGAATCATTAAAGGATCAAATCAATGACAATTGCGTGCTATATCTAGATGGTCCTATATCAGATAAGAATATATCACAAAATCTAGAAACATACAAAAGACATTTTCCCAAGGGGGAGGTTGTCCACTCGACATATGAAAACTATCAACCGTTGCTGGCTTGGATACTTCTTGATAACTTCAAGAATCCAAAATCTGAGTTACTGCTCTTGGTGGAGGACGACTTACTTTTTAGCCACAACTATATTGAACAACTTAAGGTATTATATGACCACACAAAAGACAACGACAAGTTTATCTCTTGGTCTTGTTGGTCTCGCGAATCTTTGTCTTTGTCAATAGAAGAGCTTTCCGCTAATAAGAGATCAGTAATATGGCAGCACAACCACATTGGGTCTATGATTGATATTAAAGCTCTGAAAAAGATCGGAGAAGACCACCTGTCGTTTTTCCTGCAACAGTGTTCAGGTTCCCTTGATATCCAGTCAGGCGTCGTGTCCAGACAAGCCTACACACAGGCTCTTCCTAGTATAATGGAATACATGAGAAAACATATGGACTACAGGGACTTAATTGACCCCAAACATCCACACCACGGGTACTCGATAGAGGCTGCTGGGACCCCCTTAAAGTTTCAGACCTCAATTGGAATAGATGGGTTTTACAACGGGGGAATCATGGAGTGTGTAGGCAGAAAATATAGAGCAGCAACTGTATATAATAAGTTGCTCCATGCAGGATGGGAAGGGAAGAATGATGTTCACGGATGCCCCAGAGGTTTTTATGATGGGCAGTGGCATAAATTAAAGTTTATAGAAGATTTCGTACCGTCGCTGGATACTGTTGACGAGGACTACTTTCATGAGAGACTCATGGATAGGGTAGATAGGGCTTTGATCAGGACGATAGAAGATTATCACAAGTGGTCAGACTGGCGCCGATTGAAGCACAGTCCTTGGAAAAGATCATAGCTATAGAGCTACAATTTTGACAGAAACACAAAGAATGGTGTAATTATTTTTAGAAAAAATCTTTTTATTAAGGAGAAGATATGACAAAAGTTGGAAAGACTCCCGACACCTTTAGTACCGTAGAACAACCTCCAGTGGTAAATCCTCCAGTAGACCCTCCTGTAGCTCCTCCGGTAGATCCTCCTGTAGATCCTCCGGTAGTAGAACCTCCTGTAGAACCTCCGGTAGATCCTCCGGTAGTAGAACCCCCCGTTGAGGAACATAAACCTTTTTCCTTTAATCATAATGATACGAAAAAGGACGAATCTAATGACTAATATCATAATATACGACGCAGAAAAACAGGCGGGAATAGCAGAGCAAGTCAGATCTCAAGGTTCGATTGCTTATGCTTCACCGTTATGCCCCGTGTCTGAACTTAGTGATACAGCCCTAGAAAAATGCAAGGTCGATTTTTCCGAGTTTTCTTCTAGAGCGGGCAAGGAAGATGATGATATTTATCACACATACTCTATCCTTGTCACAACGTCTTGGAACAAGAATGATGATGTGTTTTCAAAGGACGCAGTATGGGCTTCTAGGAATACTCCTAAGTTCAAACCTGCAAATTTAGAACACGACGAGACTAAGATAGTTGGGGGAATCATAGGTAGCTGGCCAGTTGATAACAATCTTGATCTAATTCAAGATTCAGCTTCCTCTGAGGATCTACCAGACAATTATCACATACTTATCTCTTCTGTTATTTATAGACAATGGCAAGATCCAGAATATCAAACTAGAGCAGAAGAACTAATAAGAAAAATAGAAGAAGGTAATATGTATGTCTCTATGGAGTGTATCTTTAGAGGCTTTGATTATGCTGTACAAACCCCAGAGAATGACAATCATATTGTTGCTAGGGGTCCAGAAACGGCTTTCCTAACTAAGCACTTAAGAGCTTATGGTGGGAATGGAGAATATCAAGGCTACAAAGTAGGTAGACTTCTAAATAGCATTACTTTTTCTGGCAAGGGATTCGTGGAGAGACCCGCAAATCCAGACAGTATTATATTTGACAAAGACCATTTGTTCGATTTCACTAATGCGTCGGAGTCAAAAAACTTGTTTTCTAAAGATAATGGTGTATCACTTAAAGTAGAACACACAATTCTTTCTAACGTGGAATCACAAGAGGAGAAGAAGCTTATGTCTAATGATTTTTTGAACGATGAAGTCAAAGAGTTAAAGGACGCTCTCACATCTGCTAAAGATGAGATCAAAGAGCTTACCGATAAACTCTCTCAGGCCGGAATTGAGACCTTAGAAAAAAGAGCAAATGAGTTAACTCAAGAGCTCCAAGATTCTAATGAATCTCTAGTCCAGTCCGAGGCAGACCTAGCGGAAGCCAAATCTGATATTGATAACCTTTCGGTTAAGATTGAAGAAGAAGCAGAAGCAAGAAAGATAGCGGAAGACGCTATCGCAACGTTGGAAGAGGAAAAGAAGAGAGAAAGCCGTGTCTCTGCTCTTGTCGAAGCTGGAATCAGCGAAGATGAAGTAGAATTAAAGCTTGAAACTTTCGCTTCTCTTTCAGATGAACAATTCAATGAAGTGATCAATACGATAGCTTCAATGAGGGTTGAAGAAGTAGAGAAGGATGATGTCGTTACCGAAGCTCAAGCTGAAGAATCAAAAGAGGCTGACGAAGAGTTAGTTGAAGATTCAGAAGCTAGTGAAGAAATTGACGAAGAAGTCCTCGATACTGCTGACGCCGAAGAAGAAGCTAACCTTGCGGTTAGTTCTGAAGAACCAGAAGAATCGACGGAGCATGTTCGTAGCAGTCTCCGTAGCTGGGTGAATACTTATGTTTTTGACTCAAAAGAATAGTAGAGGAGAAAGTAAATGGCACTTAAATCTGATAGAGTTGAAGCTTTAACAGACCTTAGTTTCTTCATGAACGAGACCGGAGAACGTGGTGTAATACTTACCCACTTAGCCGCTGGTTCTGGAGCTTCCATGGATGACTCAACCGCCACAGTGCAAATTGCTACTGGGACGGCAGGTTACCCTGCGGGACTGTTGCTCAACGACGTAGTTAATATTGATTTGACTCGTCAACACATTAATTTTGCTAAAGACGAAGTTCAAAAGGGCGGAAAAGTCCTTTTACTTAGACGAGGTACTGTCGTTACCAATAAAGTTGAGGCTTCGCCTACAGCTACTATTGTTGCCGGAATACCAGCGTACTTTATGGCAAATGGCGAGCTTACCCCAGACTCTGGGAGCGCTCAAATTGGTAGATTCCTTTCTGTAAAAGATGCAGATGGGTATGTTAAAGTAGAAATAGATATCGTTTAAAGGAGATTCTAAAGATGACTAGAAAGTTATTCGAACCCACTCCCGAAATGAATGATCTCCTTCGTCAAGGCGGATCGTTAGTGAGAGAAGATTCTCTTTCAGCTGTAGCAGAACTTGCTAGAGCTTTAGAACTTCCTCTCCGTAAAGGAGTTATGAGTGGTGATATACTCGACGGTATCTACGAACCCATCCGTCTAGGACCGGGAGCAAGCACTGAATTTCCTTTGGATTTCATTGCTCCGGGAACAGAAAAAGAGTTCGTAGCATACACTATTCCTAACCACGGACGTATTCCAGAACGTCATGTAGAAGGTGATTATGTCATGGTTCCGACCTATGATATAGGAGCTTCCATTGACTGGCTTTTGAAATACTCTCGTGATGCACGTTGGGACGTTGTTGGCCGTGCCATGGATGTTATGCAGTCTCAGTTCACTAAGAAAATGAACGACGACGGCTGGCATACACTACTTGCTGCTGGTATTAATCGTAATATTATCATTTACGATCCAGATGCGACAAGTGGCTACTTCTCCAAGAAACTTGTTTCGTTGTTAAAAACAATGACAAGACGAAATGGTGGAGGTAACAGTTCCTCAATTAATCGAGGCTCACTGACTGATCTTTATATCAGCCCAGAAGCTCTTGAGGATATTAGAAACTGGGGCGTAGATGAAGTTGATGACATTACTCGTAACGAGTTGATCAACCGGGATGGTGGTTTATTAAACCGCATTTTCCAAGTTAATCTTCACGATATTGACGAGCTTGGTGAAGGTCAAGAGTATCAGAATTATCTGGTTAATGACCTTGCAGGAGCATTGCCGGGAACGAAGAAAGAATTCGTTGTAGGCCTTGACTTGCGTAATCAAGATAGTTTTGTCATGCCTATCCGACAGGAACTACAAATCTTTGAGGATGATACCCTTCATCGACAAAGACGAGCTGGATTCTATGGTTGGTCTGAGCACGGTTTCGCTGCACTTGACAACAGAAGGGTTCTTTTGGGAGCATTCTAAAAGAAACTCTTTTTGACCACAAAGCCGCCTTCTGTGACCTAAACAGTTACCTTGGGCGGCTCTTTTTTTTGGTGTATATAGATTACGGTTAGTCGTAGTATCTTTGAAAGGTCACAAGATGAGCTGGAAAACAATAGGAAGAACGATGCTTAGGGCTATGCTTGATGATCCGTCTAGTACTACGTACACAGACTCTAGACTGGATAGTCTGCTTATTACCTCTGCCTATTTCCTGCCTATAGAGATTAACTTTGTTACAAATTATACAGTAGATATAGTAGCAGAGGCCATAGCTCCGGATCCAGCTTCAGCTCTAGATGGGGTTGACTTTATAGCACTTATGGTCTTAAAGGCTGCCTGCATGGCAGACACAGGAAGCTTTAGAACTAGAGCTTTAATTCAGGGGGTTTCTGCGAGTCTTGGACCCGCATCCCTGCAGACTGGTGGCTACGGGGCTCAATTACTAAATCTATTAAATTTAGGTCCGTGTAAGGCCTATGAAGAGCTCAAGGAACAATATAACTTCAGCTATAAGGGCAAACAAGTAATAAGGGCTATAATGGGACCATTTGTCTCTAATGATTTTAATCCCTCTGCTCAACGTGGTCACTTTGAAGCAGACACTATCCTATAAAGAAAGGTTTTAAACATGGCAATCATTGCTGCTAAGGCTAACGCAGGTAAAGATATTCAAAATGGAACTATCCTTGTTCAAGGTCCGAAGGGAGATCCCGCAAATGCTCCCTATTCCCCAAATACCATTGAGACCTATGCAACAGTAGTTCCCTCAACGGGGACTATTAATGCTAGATATGGCACTGCCTTTACTGGATGTCCACCGTGCCTTAGCTAGAAGGGGGTATAAATATGGCAAATCCATTTTCCGGTATTATTACCAGTGAAATGAAAACGCTGTTTAATAATATGATAGACTCACTACTTGAAGACAGCGCTCTAACTGTAGAGTGTACTCTGTTCTATGGGGTGACGAAATTCGACAATTGTGTAAACTGTCTTTATGATCCAATAGGTAAGAAATCTTCTAATAGGTATCAAAATGGGGGTCCTGTGCCCTTCTCTTTTGGAGGGTGTCCTCTTTGTGGAGGGGCCGGGAAGAAAGCTTCTATAGCTTCGGAATCAATCAAGCTTGCCGTAATATATAACTATAAGCAATTTATGGATATAGGGACTCCTGTCAATAATCCAGACGGTGTGATTCAGACTATCTCAGAGAAAGAATCTACTCCAAAACTTAAAAGAGCAAAAGAGCTTCAAACCTCAACCGACATTGCTAATTACGGACAGCATAAGTTCGAGAGAATTTCTGACCCACAACCTGTTGGCTTTGGTAATAATGAGTTTGTCTTTTGTAACTGGAGGAGAACGAATTAATGTTTTCTTTAAAAATGTCCTCCGGATGGGAGGAGAAATTCAGAAAAGACGCGAAACGGGAGATAGGTCTATATCTTGGAAAGCACCTTCCTCGCGCTATTAGTTCTGCCGAGGTGCTCATAAAAGAGCTAGTAATGTCTAGTCTAGAAGCCTCTTCCGCATATAGCTCCATATCCTCAGGAAAGCTTAGGTTTCAGCTAGGTCTACCTGATGGTAATCAAAGAGTAGGATCCATTGTTGAGGCTTGGGTCTCAGGCATCGACGTGCGGTTCGTGTCGGGAGTTGGAAGCTTTGGCTCTATATCCATAGGGATTATAAAAGACGACTTTCAAGACGTTCTGAGTCTTCCTGAGGCACATCTAACCTATACTAACTCAAAGGGTGAGACTAAAGACCTAGAGTGGTTAAGATGGCTTCTAACAGAAGGGTCTAGACAAATAATCACGGAATACAAATACTCAAGCAATACAAGAAAAAGGGGACGTGCCGGGGGCGGAATAATGATTAGAGGAGGAGGGGCATTCTGGAGAGTTCCGGGAGAATTTGCAGGAACAGAGAATGATAATTTTGCCACAAGAGCCTTGCTTGGTATAGAAAATAAAATTGATAGTATAATGAGAATGACATTAGGAAAGCTATAAACTATGGGTTGCGAACCGTACACAAAATTTAATAAAGTTTTTGACATTGGGAAGACTCTTCTTAACTCAGAGCTAGAGCAGAACCTTAAATGGTATCTTGATTGGGGAATGTTGGCAATAGGCGGCTTCTCTAATATCTCAAGACCAACTTCCGGTGCTTATGGAGGAGACTTCAGTACCCTCAGGGCTGTAGAAGATCCCTCTTATAATAATGGACAAGTTTGGGAGACAGCTCGAAAAGAATGGGTTTGGGAGACTGGAAGCCTTTACTCCGGAGGTGGATCTGAGTATGGTGCTACGCAGATTTCTGGAGTATATGTCGATGATGTTTACTATACAACCGGAGATCCAACCTATGGTCATCACTATGATTACCCAAACGGAAGAGTAGTGTTCGATAGTAGTATAAGCTCTTCCTCTACAGTAACTATGGATTATGCGTACAGAAATGTTCAGTCTTACATTGCCAATGATGCTCCTTGGTGGGATGAGCTACAATATGACTCTTTGAGAGTTGATGACCCAAGCTATCAAGTTGCTGGGTCTGGAGCATGGGGGATACTTGCCAATCATCGTGTCCAGATGCCAGCTATAGTGATCGAGACAGTAGCGCGTAGGAGAATGACACCATATCAAATGGGAAATACTTCCCAGTTCGTTAAACAAGATGTTGTTTTTCATATTGTTGCTGAGAATCGCTGGTGGAGGAACCAACTTGTTGACATTCTTTCTCTACAGAAGGACAGTCAAATATGGCTTTTTAACAGTAACACTGTTGCGGAAAGTGGGAAATATCCACTTGATTACAAGGGCATGGTAGTTCCCTCCCCAAAAAATTATGATGATATAGTAGAGACCCCTCAGTATAGATATTTGTTAGCAAGAATAACGGATGTTGTTACCACAGAGATGGAGTCTTATACCCAGAGGTTGCACGAAGGAACTGTTCGAGCTACTTTTGAGGTTGTTTTAGATTAAATTGGTGTATTAATTTTTGAGAGATATTGATGTCTTTTTTGCTTTTAGGAGAAGTTTATGGCTAATAATAGAGTATACTACGCGATACAACAGGTAGCTTTCAGTGACAACGAAGGGACGAGCGATTTTACAGCCGCCCACGGTGTTCAGTCTGTAGGTATTACCACAACGTTCAACTTGGAACAAGCTTTTGAACTCGGTCAACTTGCACTTTATGAGAATGTAGAGGGCGTGCCCGATGTTGAAGTTACCTGTTCTAAGGTTTTAGATGGTTACATTCCACTGTTCTGTCTGGCAACAGCGGATCAAACCCTGCTTACCTTCATGGGTCCTGAGCTCGGTAGAAGAGCACTTGCTAAGTGTAAACTTCAACTTGGGATTTGGGACGAGTCAAACGAATCGGCTGGACAGAATGCAAGTACTGCCGGAACATGGGTAGAAATGTCTGGTCTTCAAATCTCATCCGTAGGTTACAATTTCCCACTGGATGACTGGTTTTCTGAAGACATTACCCTTGTGGGTAACTATAAGGCATGGGGAGCTGGCCAAGCTCTTAACGGTGTACACTGTGGCTTTGAGTACCAACCGGGAGCTGTCTCTGGTGGTTTTCCACTTAACGACGACGTACCGGAAGCTTCAGGTGAAAGAGGTGGAGTTAACAAGAGAGAGAATCTTGCGTTCAGTCTAGTTAGCCCCAGTGTAGATCAGACTAGATTCCCGACAGATATTCCGGGTATCGGAGAAAATGGTGGAATGGGTACTGCTAAGGTTGCAAGTATCAGTGTCTCTTGTGATGTTGGTCGTGAAGATATCTTTGCACTTGGATCACTTGAACCCTACGCAAAGACAGTGACGTGGCCAGTTGAGGTTTCTAGCGACTTTGAGCTAACTACCGCTAGTGGTGACTTAATAAATGCATTCGACGCATGTAATCCTCTATCTGGATGTATCACTAAGGCAAATACTAGTGAGCAAAAGATTAGGGTCGCTACCTGCGAAGGTCTAAGACTTTATCTTGGAAAGAAATCTAGGCTTGCTTCTGTTTCCTATGGTGGCGGAGATGCTGGTGGTGGAAATGCCATGGTTACCTATAGCTACACTACCTTCAATGACTTTACTGTCATTCATGAGGGAGATGTCGAAGCGAGTGGTGGATCTCCTAGTGGCGAAGTTTGGTGGAGCGGTAGAAGTAGTTATCTGGACACTTAATAGATTGGTGTTCGTAGAATTTAATGATATCGAGAGAGGAGACTTCGGTCTCCGATCTCTTTTTCATTATCGGTCGTAGCCATAGCCCGACAGGAGGGTGAGTGGAGGCTGTTAATGTTTTTAGGATTGGGATATGGAAAAAAGGGAAAGAGAAAATATTGTTGCCAAGGTCCTTTCTGGACTTATATTCTTTAGGCTAGACGGTAAAATCTATAAGATTTCCAGCCCAACTCCAGAGGAGACTTGCTTAGCTGAATTCTTAGCAACAGAAGCTTCTCAACATCTCAACTTCGATCAATTGCTAACAAGGAAAGAGGCTGTAAAAAAGCTTTCAGATCTAGGTATCTGGACAGCTAAAGATGAAGAGAATCGAAAGGTTTCAGAAAAAGCTCTAGAAAGTTTTAAAATTAATCTTTTTGAGCAAAGGTTGAATTCGAAATCTGCAGCTGCTATAAGGAATAGAATCGCTGGAATAAACAAACTTCTTAATGTCTCATATGCAAAAAAGAACACTCTTGAACACGCTACTCTTGAAACTTTTACAGAGTCGGTAAGGGACCAATTTATAGTAGGGGTATGTATATCAGAACAGAACGGTAAGAGAGTTTATGATCCTCAGCATTTTTTATCTTCTAATCCAAGAATTATGCAGGCTGGACTTGCCCATTGGCAAGCAGAATTTTCTATCATTAACAGCTTAAGAGAAATTGCAAGAACTGACCCTTGGAAAAACTACTGGAGTGCAGCCTCAGAGCATAATGTTTTTGGAAAGTCAACAAGAGAACTCAATCTAATACAAAGGAGCTTATCTCTTTATTCTAAGATGTACGAGAACTCCCATTCTAGTCCCGAATGTCCCCCTGATGAAGTTTTTGAAGATGATGATATGTTTGATGGCTGGATGCTTTTAGAAAGAAGAAAGAGAGATAGCGATAGAGATAAAAAGGCAGCAGATAAAACGTTAGGCGATCACACTAAGGGGTCAGAGGTTTTCCTTGTCGCAGAGAGTAGGCAGGATGCAGATAAGATCCTGTCTATAAATGACCATGGAGAAAGAATGAAATTAAAAACAAGAGAATCTGAACTGAAGTCTTCCGACGATTCGATATTAGAAAAAGAACTAACAGATGTAAAAATGGATCTAAGAAATCAACTTCATGAAAAATTAAAACAGAGGAGAGGGTAACTAGAATGAGAAGAAAAGCAGAGGACTATGAGGGTCAATCTAAAAAAAGACTACTTAATAACCTAACGAAAAAGTTCAATACAACTACGATAGGGTCTCTATCTGTTTTCGAGGACAGTTTTGGTTTCCTATGGGGGCACGGAATAGAGTACAGCGAATTAACTAAAGAGGAGAGAAAGTGGAGGAAAATATGGTCAGATGCTAGAACCGACATATTAGATTTGGGAAATTCTAATTTGAGAGGAGCCCAAAATGAGGTGGCTTCGTATACAATATCTTGGGATAGATATATAACAAACTTTTACTTTAAAGAGAACGAGGATTAAAATGTCAGATGATAATAAAAGAGTATTTGAAGTGGACGGAGAAAGTTTCGCTGTCCTTCGACCTAGTGTAGAAACCTTAAGAAGAGGAAGTGAAGTAAGATCAAAAACCTTCAATGAGGCTTTACAGAGGGGTGACTTGTTAAGGGATCAACTAGATGGAGAATTGAGGAAAAGAGATCTGTGGAATGATGATAGGGAGGAAGAATACCAAAAAGCAAGACAATCCATCATAGATGGTGAGTTTAAGTTGTCAAAGGGTGGTATTAAACTGCAAGCTGCTCGCGATGTAGCCTTGAATATGGGCGATTCTCGTAATAGAATGGTAGAGATGCTATCTTCTAGGAGTGAATTAGATTCAAATACCTGTGAAGGAAAGGCAGATGCTGCTCGCTTCAACCTTCTTTTTGCGGAATCTTTGGTGTATGAAGAGACAGGAGAAAGATACTTTCCAAAGGGTCTTGATGAATACTTAGAACGTACAGACAATGCAATTACCACAAGGGGAGCTACGGAATTTTATTACCTTGTATCAGGTACTGAGAATCTTGATGATGCCCTACCTGAGAATAAGTTTCTCAAGGAGTATGACTTAGTTAATGACGAAGGCAGACTGATTGATAGTAAAGGCCGCTTGATTGCCAAAGGTGGTCAGCATATCGATGAGTTTGGAAATTTTATAGAGTGGCAAAATGACGAAGACTACATATATGTAGATAGTGGAGGTAGAGAAGTTGAGAGGGAAAGTGGAGATTTTAAAGTAGAATTTTCTCCGTTCCTCGATGATGAGGGAGACGAAGTCTCTGTTCCTACAACTGACGAAGGGAAGTCCGAAGAAGAGGAAGTTCCTGAGACAGAAGAAGCAGAGCCTAAAAAGAGTACTCCAAAAAAGAAAGCAACTCGTCGAAAAAGTCCTGCAAAGGCACAAACGGAAAAGAATAAAGAGGTTAAATCGAAAGAAGAACCCTCTTAAGAAAAACGGATAAGCGGTCATGATGAACTATACAAGGTTTACTATGGCCGCTTTATTTTTATAAGGCTTACTGAATGTCATTTAATATAAACGCGCAGGTCATCTTGACCGGCCCTAAAAATATAAAGACTGTAACTAGTCAGATCAAGCAACAGTTACAGGGTTTAAATGTTAACGTAAACTTAACTATACCAAAAAAGGTTCAGAGCCAACTTAACCAGCTTAATCAGGGAATTGGTAAGGTAAATGCCTCGGCTAAGAACTTAGGTACTGCCGCAAAAGGGGCTGGCCAATCCTTGAATAGCGTGTCCGATTCTGCCAAGAGGGCAGGTGGGGCAATGCAAATGTTAGGCAAGGAGACAGCTCTTACCTTTAAGAGGTTTGCTGCTGCCGGTCTTGTTACAGCTACTTTCTTCAAGCTAACATCTGCTATAGCCGATGCTATCCCAAAGGCTTTAGAGTTCCAAAGAGAAATGGTGAAACTCCAGCAGGTTACAGGAAAGACAGCACAAGAGGTAGGAAAAGTAGGGGATGCAACTAGAAGTCTCTCCCGTAGGCTTGGTATCGACGCAAACGAATTGGCTAGTGTCGCTAGGATTTTTGCGCAAGCAGGGCAAACCTTAGCCCAAGTTCAAGACTCCCTTAAGGCTGTTGCTAGATCCTCTCTGGCTCCGACCTTCGGAACGATGGAGCAGACTGCAGAAGGCTTGATAGCTTCTCTTAATCAGTTTAACATTTCAGCAAGTCAATCTGAACAGGTACTGGGATCTCTTAATAGGGTTTCCAAGAAGTTCGCTGTTGAGTCTTCCGACCTAGTCGCTGCCATACGTCGTGCCGGTGGTGTCTTTGCCGTGTCAGCAGGGCAGATGACAGAACCAATTGAAGCCCTACAGCAATTTTCAGCCATATTTACAGCGGTTAGGTCAACTACTCGTGAATCTGCCGAGACAATTGCTACTGGTCTTAGAACTATCTTTACAAGAATGCAAAGAAGAGGAACTATAGAAGCTTTGCAAAGCTTAGGGGTAGAGCTCACAGACACATCCGGAAAGTTCGTTGGCATCTATGAGGGTTTCTCCAGAATTAGTAAGGCCATTAAGACTATGGTTCAGGCCGGAGATTCAGTTACATTGTCTGCTATCACAGAAGAGCTTGGTGGTATTAGACAGATGGGTAAACTTGTTCCTGCTCTGCAAAACTTTGCTAAGGCAGAGAAGGCATTAATGGAGGGTAGAAAAGGGGCAGCAGAAGGGCTCGGTCCAGATGTTGCAAAGGGATTGACTCCGCTCATCAAGCAGTTCGAATTGCTTCAGGCTAGATTTCAAGACTTCATTAGGACAATAGCAGACTCAAGTACTTTTGCGACTATGTCAAAAATGGCACTAGGATTAGCCAATGCCTTCCTTAAGATAGGGGAAGTGCTAACTCCTCTTTTGCCAATGATGACCGCCTTGATGCTTAAGAAGGGTGTCCAAATGGGCGGTGGTTTCTTGAGCGGATTTATGGGAGGTTTTGGCGGTGGACCCGGCATGGGAGCAACTGCTGGGGCGGCATTGGGTGGAGGAAAAGGTAGTCAGCAGGCTGCCTCTACTAATTTAGTTAATAAGGTAGCTCAGCTTATAACTACCAACAACAGTCAGCTCACCCAATTGCAGACGGTTAATACGAATCTTCAATCCATGCAAGCTGTAATGACAGATAAATTGCAGCAGATAATATTAGCGTCCAGAGGAGGAATGGGTGGGGGTGGAAGAAGGGGATTTGCCAGTGGAGGGCTAGTTCCCGGATCTGGAAGCGGAGATACTGTTCCGGCTATGCTTTCTCCCGGAGAGTTTGTGATTAGGAAATCCTCAGTTGGATCATATGGGGCAGAGAATCTAGATGGTATTAATAAATACGGCAGCGGAGGCATGGTCTTATGGGGCACTGACGATTCGCAGTACGGTGGTCTGTATGCAAGGCCAAGGGCAAAGAGCGCTCAAAGTACTGGCTCTGTATCTGCGGTAACATCTAAGAAAAGCGGAGGCAAGGAAGTCTTGGCAAAATACGGAGACCCTACTTCGTACCTAGTAAGCCAGCAAAAAGAGACTCAGTTTGAAGATGCTATGGCGATAGGCTTCCGGGTCATGATCAGCCACCTAAGCGAAGAACTTGCAGGAAGAGACAAAATTCTTAAAGAGGGTCCTATTGCGAAGTCAATTGAAGATGAAATTGGCATTGACGATATGTCGGGTAAGGTTTTCGAAGGTGTCTTAAAGAATATTTCAGGTTCTTTTGGGCAAGGAGGAACTAGCGGTTCCACTTGGGATATCCCTAGTAATACCATTACCGATAGTGATGCGCTGAGTTCCCTTTTCGGAGATGGTACGACCTCCCTACCGACAGGTAAGGATTACGATGCCAAGATAACAGCTAATCGGAAGCTGAGACTGTCTGTCATGGAGAAGGCAATTAAATCGGGTCAGTATACAGAAGACTCCATAGCGACCTTTGGTGGTGCCTATGGTCATTATAGTTCTAAACAGCTAGCAAGTATGCCCAAGGGCAAGAAAAATAAACAAACTGGATTGACGGTACAGGGCGCTGCTGTCGTAAAAAGAATTGACGAACTGAAAGCAGCTAAAAAGAATACAGCTAATCTTCTAAATGAGCCGGGTCAAAAAGACCTATTGACTCAGATGAAGATACGAATAGATGCCCAGAAAAATGAGATCCAAAAACTCCTTCCTGCGACAGCAATCAAGGCAGCAGCAGGGGGAGCTATGACAGGTTCCGATACCGTCCCTGCCCTACTTACTCCGGGCGAATACGTTATTAATAAGAAGTCAGCACAGTCATTTGGGTACGGGAATCTAAATAGTATAAACAAGTATGCTAAGGGCGGCCCTGTTGCTGTTCAGAAGTTCGCAGGGGGGAGTCCCGGGGGTGTAAACCCAATGCTATACGGTTCAGGGACTGGGATGCCTCCTCAACGTAGCCAACCCAGCAAACCCAAGCAAAGCAGTAGCAGAAAACTTGGTGAGGGAGGTGGACTCGGTGCCTCAGGGGCGAATCTTCAACTAGCTATTGGAAATCTTGCCGGAGGCATGACAGGTCTAGTCTCCTCTTTTGGTCAGATAAAGGACAGTGGTCTAAGTTTTGCTGCTGCCCTTAATGTAGCAACGAGTGGTGCCATGTTGTTTGCAGCGGCAAACTCTCTCGGAATAGGATCCTTAAAGACAGCACTCGGTGGATTTATGGGTGGTCTCAAGACTAGTGTGGCTGATTCAGCAGCGACGGCGAAGCTTCTGGGAGCAAGCGGTGCCGAGATGACGGCGGCTGGAGCAACTCAAGCTCAAATGACAATGAGGGGCGTGTCAGGTGACATGATTGGCATCAACAAAGGCGGTATTAAAAAGGCTGGTGGAGCAGGGAGTGTGAAGGATTTTATAGCGGGTTCTCCGAAAAATACTCTAGGACTGAAGGCGGGAGCAAAAAGTAAAGGTTTCACTGTACAGAATCAAAAGGGATTGGAGGGCTTTAAAACAGGAATGAAAGGAGCCGTAGGAAGTATCAGTGATAAGTTTAAGGGGCTCGGCAAAAAGTCAGGTTGGTTAGGTAAGAAATTCGCCCTTCTTGGAAATAAAATATCAGGAGCTGGGACTCTGATAAGTGGGGCAGCAGTACCTCTAGGAGTTTTAGCAGTTGCTGCAGTTGCTGCGGTTGCAGTCTTCTTCTTGCTTAAAACGGCAGGAGATGCTCTTGTAAACGCCTTCTCTGGCCTTCAAGAAAAAACTGACAGTTGGGCTACAGCAGGTGCAGATGGTCGTCAGATAAGTGGAAGAAAAGGTGTAACAGCGAAGCAAGTAGGTAATGCTGAAACCGGAAAGGCATTGGTAACAGGCTTTGCAGCCCTTACGGCAGCAGTTGTTTTTGTTACCATTGCTAAGTTAGCGCTATCCGCTGCGGTGTTTACACTTATTGCCCCATTTTTAATACTGGGAGTAGCAGTTATAGCACTCATAGCAATTTTTAATGCGTTTTCTGCTATAAACATAGAGGCAGCCCGCCAAACTGAATTTTTAGCATACGAGAGATTAGGTTCCGCAGCTGACAAGGCTGCTATATCACTCAAAAAACTTGCAGACGATCAAAATATAACAAGCTCGGAACTAGCGGAAGCAGCTAGGATTCAAGCTGCAGTAGCAAAGGAAACAGTAAAATCTGCCGCAACGACTCAAAAGGTTGCAGACGCTGAGGCCGGCGGCTTGTCCAACTTGGACTCACAAGGAAGTGCTGCTGACGCAGAGACGGTAGAAGCAAACAAGACTTGGATAGGCGCAGGTAAGATGCTTCTCGTTCGCCTTGGTGATATGGCCAATGCGACTCGCCTTGGTGGAAGCCCGGAATACGACGAGGAAAGAAAAGCGATGCAAGCAGAGGCTCAGATAAACGTGGGCAGTTCTGCATTTCTAACAGCCACAGACGCAAGCGCTGAAAAGCTAGGAGATGATCTAGGGGCAGATCAATTTGGTCAAAATTTAGATCGGGCATTTAAGCAGGCTATTGCAAGAGTTGATACTGACTTCTTGAAGGGTGCTTCGGTTGACATGGACTCCATGAACAAAGCTATGGTAGAAGCAGGTCTTTCGACGAACGCTATGACACAGGCCCTACTAGCCGAGAGAGGTGCTAGGATGCAGTCTGACATTGCCAAAGAAGCACGCAAGGGCACTCTAGAAGGAAAGGCCCTTGCTTCTGGTTATTCAGCCGCCGCTCAAGCAGCTCAGAGGCATGGAAAAGTGCTGGAAAATATGACTGCTGCGGAAATAACCTCCATGCTAATTACGGATGGTCACACTAAAACTGTTACGCAAAACGGCCAGCAAGTTAAGGTCTTAAGTGATAGATTTAGAGGGGTTATACCCGATATAGACAGAATGAATCAGAAAATGAAGGAGGAACAGGTCGAGCGACAGAGAACAACATTCCTCATGACTAAGCTGGAGACGGCGGCACAGCTTGCAAATACAGCGGTAGATATGCTTACAGTGGGTTTTGGAAGAATGGCCGCGACCATGGGGGAGGCGGTTGGAATACTTGGTATGCAAATGAATAATGCTGCTAAGATAACAGCAGATGCGAGTAGTTCCGTCCAGAGTTATGCGGCTCAGGTCAATGTGTTTAAGAATCTTGAGACCTCTTCTACTGCGGACATAGAGAGCGCTACCGCTGGAACTCTAAATCAGATAGGAGTCACAGACCCAGATACTGTGCAGGGAGTCTCAGAGACTGTTATATTAAAGAAGATGCTTCCCGACCTTATACAGCAAGCAACTGCAGATATTGCCGATACGCCAGATCTTGAAACTCCTAAAGAGATCTTTGACAGCCTTGAAAGTACTGCTAGCGATATGGGGATTGATTTCTCTAAACTTCCGCCCGCTATTATAGAGCAATTAAAAGGCTCAATAGGCGGTATTATGAAGAGACAGGGTGGATCGGTCAATATAGAAGAGATCTTCAAAACAATGCTTAGTACTGAAGAATTTGGAAAGCTTTCTGAGGCTATGTCAAAGGCTTCCGGTGCTATCACAGATTCTATGGGAAAAATACAAGATGGTCTTAATAAAATAAGCGAAACATTCGTTAGTATACTCAAGCAAGAGGTCGCTATAGTTCAAGCTGGTATCGCTTCTCGTCAAAAAGAAGTTGCTATACTGAAAACCACTACCGACGCGCTTGCTCAGTTTGAGCCGAATAAGGGCAAGAAGACAGTTGCTCAGGCAGAAGCGGCTCAGGCTGCACGACAGCAGAAAATATTTGGTGCCGGATCAACAGCTTCGGGGTGGACTGGTGCTACAACTGACATTGCTCAACAGGCCAATAGGGTTCAATACGAGACCGATCAGAACTTAGTTAAGAGGAGAGCCTTAGCTGCCGCAGGTGGAAGCGTGATGGGGCTTGGTTCTAGTACCGAGGATCAGAAGGCTATTGAAGATGGTAGAGCAGCTCGGGAATCTGGATTGGTAGACACTTCAACTCAAGAGGCTGAACTAAGAGCGAATACCACAGCCCTTGAGCATGAAAAGGCTGCCCTACAAGCCCTACTCAGTTCTACTGATAAACTGACAGCCGTTCAGAACGAATTAGCATCTGCTGCTAAGTCAAGAATGACCGCAAGAGAGCTTGTTCAGGCAGATATGAATAAGATGGCTGAAGCTAATCAGATTAAAGACCCCGTTAAGAAGGAGCAATTCCTAGAAGAGGCATTTAGAGGGAGAAGGGCTTTTGAGAAGTTCCAGACCGGAGAGGACATGACTGACAAGGAATTTCAGGCTCTCGGAGCAGGAGGTCTTGAAGAAGGAATTAAGATTGCTCAGGCTGATCCTAATGTAAACTTGGATGATGCTGGGGCAGAAGAAATAAGAAGAAAATACTTCGAGTTCCTCAGGAATAATTATGAGGCTATGAACACAAGGGCCGGTGGGAGAAATGAGCCAGTCTTCAAAGGTGATGCTCTTGAACAAAATCTGAGGATAGCAGACCTTGCTGCTACTACCACGACTGACAAAGAAGAGGACCTGAAAACTGATGCAAAGGAAGAGGCACAAAAGAAGGCCGATGCTCAAAAAATGCTGGACGATATAGGTATTACCGGGATGAAGAAAGGGCTTAATGATACAGAGGCTGCCTTGGGCGTCTTTAAAGATAATGTGGCTGCTGCTGGTGCCGCACTGGAAAAGATTTTCCAAGATATAAAAGTAATTACAGATGATGCTCAGGAAATAAGAGAGTCAGCAGAACAAGGGTTAGATAGCTCTGCTGTAGGTAGCCGTGATGTAGCCTCAGAAAGAGTAAGAGAGTTGGCCGACAGGAGGGAAGCAAGTGCCGCTCAAGCACAGGCGGCGATACAAAGAGTTGCTGACAGTAGAGGTGGTTTTGTGCAGGGAGAATTAGATGAAAAAGGAGCCCTTAAAGCAGGGGGAGTTGGTGTTGATGATATATTAAATATGGACAACGCGGATCTTATGGACGCGGGAGTGGGAACAGAGAAAGAGATTATAGAGATTAAAAAGACACTAACAGCGATGAAAGGTCGAGAGGGAGACGTAACAGACGGGGGGGCGATAGCTGGAAGACAATTCGGGGGAGCCGTAACATCAGCTGATATAGCTAGAGAGCTACTCAACGATGCGGCAGCAGCAGGTACTATTACTCAAGGCCAAGCGGATGCGGGTTCGGACCCCGTAGATGGAGCCAAGGTATTTAATGCTCTTATGCAGAACAATGACTTATTTAAGAAATTCGTTACTGAAGCTACTACACCCGGAAGTATTTATGTTCATGATATACACACCGAGAAACTCCAAAAATCCATGCAGGGAGATTTGAGTTCTCAACTGACCGTAATGAAGAAGGGGGAAGGGGGCCAACCGAAGTCAGCCGCGAATGTCCCCAAATCCGGATATCAGCAATGGGTAGACTTGATGGGGGGACAAGAGGAAGTAGATAAGTTAGAGGGAGTCCCTAAAGGTTCCAAACATAGTATCTATAACGAAGACGGAACAAAGAGGCCACGACAACCCTTTAGCGACCCAACGATAGAGGCAGCCTACCAAACTACGCTGGATCAGCCTCAAAATCAGGGAGGTAACGGTTCGTTACTCCAACCTAGAACACTGCCTCCTGACGGAACAACGATGCCATCTGATCAAAGCTCTACCTACCCTTATCGTCCGAGGAAGGGTAATGCTTCGACAATGAACACGGGCCCAGACAAATACAATTATCCATCTGTTGGTGGTTCCGCACCGGGAGCAGGTGGAGCTGGTGGAAACTTGACGGAATTAAAGGCTATGATAGATACACTTAACAGGGTAGCTGATGGTATTGTCATTTCGGTAGCTATGCCCCCAATAGAAGTGATTCTGAACACAGCTGGGTTCACTGATCAAATGACAAATATTGTTACTAAATTAGCATTAGATGCCATGAGTAATCAGTTGCCAGTAATTATAGAAGATAGAAAAACAGAAGTGCTTAGAGCTCTTGGAATGGAGAATGCGTAATGGCCATAGTATCAGGAGTAACAATGTCTTATGGGGGCTATAACTTTAAGCCAGTCCCTATGGTAACTATTAGTCGAGAGTCCTACAAGACTAGCAGAACTACAATAGGAGGGGTCTATACTATATCTATAAATGGAACTCTTATTCCATATACCACAGGGGAAGATCTCGGACCCATAGCTGTCTTCAATGCAAAGACAGAAATGATAACGGGTTTCAAATCCGACTTTGGTTGTTTCGAGGCTCAATTTACGGGGGTAAATTGCGGACAGGTAATATTAAAAGGTAGACCTAAAGTTGAGTCAATCAGCTTTGACACAAGTGCTGATAACAATTCCAAAACAATGCCCTATAGTATAGAGTTGTCTTTTGCTGGTTCCTCGTTAGAGGGCATTGAGGATTATCTAGGGCAGGCTTTAAATTTAGAAAGCGTTTCAACTTCCTATAATATCTCATATATTGAGAAGCCCTATAGCTTTGTAGGAGAGAGCCATGGGTCTAGAGCGGAACTCGGCAGGACAATAACCGCGAAGGGTCTGACTGTAGGTTGGGGAAATGAGGACACGGCCTGTACAAAAAAAATTGGCGCTCCAGATTGGTCAGAGAACGCGACTGGAATAAACGCTAATTCGGGAAATTATATAGATCCCCTTGTACCAGCCATAGACTATATAGGTTCGGTGGTTGGAACGGGCAGTGCGGGAGACGGAAAGGCCCTGAGCATTCCCGAGTTTGCTCAGCAGCAAAAAATATTTAAATGGCCCGGATCAACCGGGGGTGGTGGTGAACAGGCGGGATCCTTTCTTATAGATAGATCTCTTGATATAGATGAACACGAAGGGTCTGTAACTCTAAATGATACCTTTCTAATATTCGCAACAGGCGACGGCTATATTACTACGGATTTTCCTGTTACAGATTCATTTAGTGTCAATATAGATTCAGATATATCAGACGGGGTCGTTAAGGTATCTACACAAGGAAGCATAGTTGGATACCCGAACTACAAAGTCTCAAACCTTTTTGTAGAAGATGGTGACGGGGCATTCAACAACGCCTCTGGATATTTTTCAGATGCCTTGACAGGAAGTGGTGCGGGTGCAAGGTTTTTTTCGAGATGTGATTCTTTATATACTGGGGTGGTCTCAGATTATACTCTTTCCGAAACAGCCGACGGTAATACACGCACCTCGGCAACAGCAAACAAAGGAGGGGCTCCCTTAAACCCTCAACCGATTAGCCGTTCTTACGGATATAATATAAAAGAGGGGACTGTAGATTATAGTTTAAGTTATTCGACTAGGCCCCCTTCTTGCTTAACCGGAGCAAACATATTATCAGAACAGATCAGTATTACTAGGAACAGACCAACACCTATACATGCAAGCCTTGTGGTACTAGGTAGAAGTAGTGGTCCAATACTTCAGGATATAGGAACACAAACAGCCTATACGGCAGATTTGAGCATAGAAGCTGTAGTTTTAGCTCCTAACGCTTGTAACAACCCTTTATGGTTTGATGGATCCCCAGACTATAATTCTGTTGTAGCTACTACAGAAACTGACATCTGGCAAAGTGGAAACAATACATATTTTAAAACAGCAGACAGTGAGTCTTTTGATGTAAAAACAGGGAGATATACACGAAGTGTTAGCTGGGTATATACAGCCTGTCCTTAGGTCAGGTCAAAGGAATTTTATAGGAGTGGTAGACTAGTGACAAAGAGCGTTTGTACTGCAGCTGAAGGACCCTTTCGGCATACCCTATTTCTTGGACTTTCTGTTCAAAGTGTCTCTGTTAGTCAGGGTTGGAACTCACAACAGAGCACCATTACAGTTCAGTTGGTAGAAGATGATTGTAAAACCGTTCCGGGAGAGTTTAAGTATTATTATCCAGCTCCCGGACAAACATCTTTCTGGACAGGTCCTGATCCGGGATTCGTGAACCCCAACATAGGCGCTCCTGCCTATTTTAGGATAGGAGATTTTGAATTTGCAGGTTTAATCCAGAGCTGGGAATCCAAGCATGGAACTGGTGGTAACCCCGTATACTCAGTTACCTTATGTGATCCTCGCCTCTTGCTTGAAAACCTGCAGATTATTATTTCTGACTATGCAGATAGTGTAGAAAATGTTTATAATCTTATTAATCCATACGGGTTTTTAGAAAGTCTTGGGTTTCCTTGTGCCCAACAATTCATTAAGGGAGCATCTTTTGGTTCTCCCGCAGGCGCCTATGGTGGAGCTCAAAACAATAATGAAGGCACTCCTTATAATTTACTGAAGAACGCAACAGCAGCTTTACTTAGTGGCCGTATACATCCTAAGTTCTCTCCTTATGGTAAGGCTGTTTTTAGAGGTAACGATCCAACAGGGTGGGGTGCAATAGGTGGTTGTGGGGCCCTTTCTCCAGATGGGTTTTCTCCTCAAATAATAGCTGACTATGGTGGCAATGGGTATAAGGCTGAATATACAGTAGATATTTCAGAGATACCATTCCAGCCTACTTATTTCAGATTGGCCGGACCTCAAGATACATTGATGAACATCATATCCAATGCTTGTTCGTTAACCGGGTGTGATTTTTTTATAGAGCTTTTGATTACCCCCGCAGGAGATAAGGTAATCAAGGTTAAGACAACTAAAAGAAGAGCCCAGCCTACTCTTGGTGAAATCGAGGCATTCGTTGCTATTACGGATGGGGTTACTGAGAAGAATGTGGGCCGGGAACTAAGAAATGAAACTACCTCCACTTTTCTATATGGAGGCTACATACAGTCTATTTATGAAGAAGATGCTTCTAATCCAGTGTCAGGAACTGACATAATTCAACACTGGGGATTTAATGCTTCAGGAACCTTCACTGAAGCAAACTTAAGAGCTGCCGCTCCAGCTAAAGACGAATGGGAAGTTCAGATAGATCTAAGAGACTTAAACTTGGGCCTTGTAACGCCTCTTATGATAGATAAAGTATTTATATATGAAAACGAAATGAGGTGTGCCCTAGGGGAGTATGACACTTGGTTCAACTTTATACAAGCGTTTAACCAGAATGCCGGGACACCAATGGGACTGGCCATAAAGGCAGCCTTCCCAAATATAAAAATGAACATAGACGGCGCGGCTTGGGAGGCAATCGGAGTAGCAGCGGATGTTCCTGCTTTGGGAAGAGATGCAATGGGGGGACTAATCGTCGCCGGAGCAGAAGATGCTAACAATATAACTGGAACAGATGCCGAAGATATTAAAAAGATACATAAATTTGTAGCAGATTTTGCAGACAAATATTATGGAAAACAGTTCTTAGTTAGACTTCCCTTTGTTTGCTATAGGGTGGATGAAGATTCTGGACAAACCCTCTACACTGACCAACCTACAAACGATGGCGGCTGGCCCTCTATGACTGTAGGTGCTTCGGGAGGAGCTACAAAGACAGACATTCTTGGGCTTACTTGGCAACCTACCGCTGCAAATCCCGAGCTTGAGACCTTCCGGGATGGTCAGGGTAAGGTACATTCTTTTGTTAAATTTGATTCTGCTCCTACTGGGGCATACCCTACGAATCGAGATAAGAGCGTCGTTTATAATAGCGGTCTCTATCTTGCAGCTAACGCAGATGAAAAGGTTTACGAGAAGGATGGCATCGCAGCTGTCGTAATTAAACTAGGCCAAGCCGTAGCTCCCAATAAAAATGAGCAGGGAGTGGACAAGCGGATGGCAGGGGCAATAGCTGTAGCTGTTGAGCAGTTGGCTTTGGGCAATCAGGTTGCTGGAGCAGGGGCTATTGTTGCTCAGTTTGAAAATGATCAGGACGGGCAAAAGGGCGACTTTGCCTTGGCTATGGAAACTAAGAGATTAACCCCAGATGATGTTGCTATTTCAATGATCAGCAACACTGATCGATATGGCCCTTATGGTTTTAAGGGACCTCCGGGGCAAGTCAAGTTTGAGTCGGCAGATACTCTCACTCCTTGGGCTTATAATGGATATGCCACGATGGATCTAGCCGGGAAAGAAATGGCTAAGGATTCAATAACCTTTATGCAGGTTGGAGAAAAGGGAGGAATAACAGTTCCCGGTTACCCAACAAAAAGACTTGGACAAGAGCTTAGAGACTCTATTCCCATGTTTGGCAGTTCTTCGTTAACTAGAGGAACCTTTACAGTAGGCACTAACAGCATACCGTATTTTTATATCCCTAGCACGGCCATGACTGGATCCTTTGGTCCGAACATAACTAGTATAAGTATTAATATGGGATCCAATGGGGTTACTACCACTTATCAATTTACTACCTTTAGTCCGACTTTCGGTAAGTTTGCGAAGTACAATGCTAACCAATTGCAGAAGATGGGCAAGCGTCGGCAAGAGATATCTCGTAGGAATAGACTAGACGACAAGATAAATAAACGATTAGCTGAAGCCGAGGCAAAAATAAACAGAGCTGTAGATAATGTTAAAGCTAACAATCCTGCAAAGAATGTGGGAGAGGGCGCTATGTGTGTCATCTCTGCAGAGCAACATGTTCAGGCAAGTTTTACGGGTCAAACAGATTTTATAACATACGATGGAGCTGCAACCACTGCCAGAAAGATAGTTGTAGGAAAGCCGAATCCAAGCGGAGCGATTATGAGTTGGGACGGACTTCTTGTCCCCGTGTCTAGGGGCGGAGATGGAGGTCTCCCTAGATATGTTACACCTACAGGGAGCTGTTCGGGTATTCCCGGAACCACGTACCAGATGGATCCTCCTATAATGACCTATACAGAACCCATAGTCAATACATCTTACTTAGATCCTTTTGCCACGGTCAGTACTCCTAAGCACGCAGATAACCCGAACGATCCTGACTTTCATAACCATGTAAGAAGACTAGCTCATTCGGACTATTCTTCTTCAGCAGGTACTCAAACTAATATGAAGGTTGGAGAGCAGAAGGGTGATGCTTTTCCGGAAGACTTTAGATTCTTGGCTCTTAAGGGGCCTCTACTGATACATGGGTGGGGTTATGATCTAGAAGGTAAACCTATTCCAAACAAGATAGATACCATTGTCGATACTACGGCAGGTATTTTTGAGGGAGAAGATCTTGAAGATAAGTTTTTAGACAAGTGGCTTCGTAAGCCTCAGACTTGGCCTACTGCCCCCTTGGACCTTAGGTTTGATAGAGCAAGGGGAGTATGGACTGTTCCCAGCGATTTTAGAATAGTGCAAGCAACCGCACAAGAAGATATCTCCAAAGGGGCGACAGGGTTAATAAAGCTCACTAACTTAAGAAATACTTATGATGCAGATGGGGATTTAATAGATGACGCTGATAAGTTGGGAGTGCTAAAGAATCCACACGGCGTAGATTGTCCTCTCGTTGTTGACTCCGGGGATAAATTCTATGCATTCTACGATACAGCAGATTGTCTCTACTATGCTCTTCCCTGCGCCAAGGATCCTTGCTACACCTACTTTAATAGTGGTTGCGGGTCAGGAACTGGAGAGGGATCCGGAGAGATTGAATGTGTTACTGGCTGGAGAGAGTCTCCAGTCTACGTATTTGGCCCGGGGATGTACTCTTCTGCCGTAGAAATCACAGGGCTCGGGAGTTGCACTGGGTGCTTTCCAAACACGGGAACAGGATCTCCGCCTCCCCCATTGCCCCCGGTGAGTGGAATTCTAGTTGAGTCTATCATTAAGGTTTGTAATATTCCCCTTAGCTGCGAATACTTGGATGGGTCCTACGTGACTGGGGGTGGAAGCGGTGCTTGCGGCGTGTTTGAAGAGCTTAAGTTTGGTAAAGGATTAAACCTAGTAGGTTCGGGCGTGAATGATTGTGTGTTTACTGCTGAATTAGACCTTAAGATAAAAGACGACCCTTACTGTGATTGGTCTGGGGAATATGCAGACTCATATTCGTATTACGACAGACTGAATCTTGGAACTGGTCTTAAGATTACGAACCTTACTGCGTGTGGGTCTGGAAGCGGCTATGGAAATGTCGTAACAATAGCAGCGGATCACTCTATAAAATCAGAAAATACCGAATGTTCTAGCGGAAATGTCCTAGAATATGAATTTTTCAATAAGCTTACTTTCAGAAGCGGAATCTCTGTGACAAGCGGGGGTGACTCCTGCGAATACCTTATAGACTCACCGATGCCAGAGATATCAGATTCAGGCTATTGCGATTGGGCACCAGAGGTGGCTGGCGGCACGGGCTGTATTGAACCGTTTAAGTGTTTGACTGCCGGGTCTGGACTAAAGCTTGGTAGAATTGACGATTGCAGTTACATTGTACATGCGGACCATCACCTTAAAGACACAGACTATTGCAACTGGACAGCCACCGTCACTGGTTATGAGTTCTTTAATAGAATAAACTTCGGAACAGGTCTTCAAGTCGTCGATGAGGGAGATTGCGAATATACCATAAGGGCAGATCATTATATACAAGACAACACTTACTGTGAATGGACGCCGGTGGTGGCTCTAGAGCGTAAGTTCTTTAACCAGTTAACGCTTGGTACCGGTCTACAGGTTGTACAAGGGACCGGCGGAGACTGCGACTTTGAGATTCAGGCCGATCATTATATCAAAGACTTAGACTATTGCGACTGGACTGCTTCAGTGGGGCAAGCTCCGAACGCTTCACCTCAGTTCTTTACGAACCTAGAACTAGGAATTGGGCTGAGAGGCTATTTTGGGGCCGACCTTTGTACTGTTAGTATTGATGCTGACCACTATGTGACAGACCAATCATACTGTAATCACGGAGGGTTTGCGACTGAAGAATTCTTTACCAATCTGATTTTTGGAACTGGCTTAAAACTCAATAAGATAGATGGGGCTGGATGTAAATACAATATTGATGCAGACCACTACATAACAGATACCGCTTCTTGTGATAGGGCGTCAGTTGTAGCCGAAGAGTTTTTTAGACACCTGCGGTTTAATCAGGGCCTTCAGGTTGTTAATAACGGCCTTTGTGACTTTAGTATCAACGCTGACCATTCTATTAGGGGCATGGACTATTGCGACCATACTGACGTTCTACTTGAGAACTATGGGTTCTTTAACAAACTAAGTTTTGATCGTGGTCTACAGGTATCCAAGACAGCGGGAGGTGCTGCCAATTGCGAGTATACGATTAAGGCAGACCATTTTATTAAGGGGACTGACTATTGCGAGGTCGAGCAAGAGGTCGATACCTACGAATTCTTTAATAAGATAAATTTTGACCGTGGTCTGCAGGTAACGAAAAAAGTAGGGGGAGTTTCAAATTGTGAATATACGATTAAGGCAGATCATTATGTTTCCAAAGTAGATTGTGACAGTACGGAAGTCCTTGCGCCTACCTTCTTTAACAACCTTGCCTTCCACACGGGAATAGATGTTGAACATGCTGGAGCTCCGGGCTGCGAATATCTGATTTCAAGCGCCCTCAAG
>TARA_R110000737_G_scaffold345455_2_pt1 | contig 38218 bp, 17 predicted proteins | sample TARA_R110000737 | Tara Oceans TARA_R110000737 (sample SAMEA4398027) | marine metagenome | biome: Polar Biome; feature: [SRF] surface water layer (ENVO:00010504); material: water (ENVO:00002006), including particulate matter (ENVO:01000060) such as... | depth 5 m | reverse complement strand
GCTGTTATGGTAATTCCACCAGTATTATCTCCATTACAATCATTAGGTGTAACAACTACAGATGTAATCAATATTTCTGTCGGTTCAAATATTTGGAATGAACTATCGAAAGTACAACCGTTAGCATCAGTCAATTGAACCGTGTAAGAGTCAGCAATTAATCCTAAGAATGTTGAACCAGCCTGAGTTGGGGTTGCAACACCTGTGCTTAAAGGTGTGATTGAGTATAAAACTGCATTTGTTGCATTTATTGTAACTGATCCATCATTTAATCCGAAACATGAAACCGAATCTGTCACAATTGAAGTAATTGTAATTTGAGGCGGAGAAGCAACTACTATTCCTAAACTATCAACATTACAGTTGTTGTCATCTGTAATTGTTACAGAATACGTGCCTGCTCCAAGTCCCGCAGCTATTGCAACATTACCAGTAGCTGCATTAGCAGACCAAGTGTATGTATATCCAGGCCCTGGTGTTCCTCCAGATCCAACGACTGTAATTGTTCCATCTGTGAATCCAAAGCATGAAGCATCGACAACTGTAACGGATGTGAAGACAACTGGAGTTGGTTCACCTACAATTACGTTTGCATCATCAACCGTACACAAGTTTGTGTCACGAATAAATACATGATAAGTTCCCGCTGTCAATCCAGTTGCTACTGGATTTGAAGTATATGTTGTTCCTCCATCAAAACTATATTGGTATGGAGCTGTTCCACCCAAAGCCGCTACAGTTATTGATCCATCAGCCGAGCCGTTGCACAAAGCGTCTGTTACAGCAATTGAATTTATTGTTAATACAGGTGGGTCAATTAAATTAACGAAGCTACTCGCAACACAACTGTTGATATCACTTAAAGTGATAGAGTAGAACCCTGAAGTTAATGAAGAAAAATCATTATTTAACTGAAGTGGACCAGCGCCGAGTTGATATGAATAAGCTGGTGTTCCCGCACTTGCATATACTGTTGCCACTCCATCAGATGATCCAAAACACAATGGGTTTTCGATTACGACTGAGTCAATAACTGGATTTTCAAAAATTTCAAGAACATCTGTGAAGGTTGTATCAAATTGACAACCTGCAAATGCCTCGTAACTAAATACTACTGAGTACAATCCAGGAACCGTGTAATTACTAGTTTGTGGTCCACATCCTATTGCAGTGGAACCATTATCAAAGTCCCAAGAACAATTTGAAATTGGTGAAGTTGCACCGGTAATATTGAAATTTTCCAATTGTGGAGCACATCCGTCAACAGGACCTGTTAAGTTGAACGTTGGCGCTTGGTACTCAAATACTAGAGTTTCCGTAGAATCTATATCATTACATTGGTCAGTAACGTACACCCAATATGAATTAGGGTTATTCGTTCCATGTAAATATTGTTGAGCGCCTATACCTGGGGTAATATTTGACCACGTATAAACATAAGGAGCCAGACCATCTTGAGCTACTGCCGTCGTCAATACACTGTCACCAATACAAATTGTTTGATTTGCAATAGGGTTGATGTTTAATAAAGGAATAACCGTGATGTTAATTGTTTGAGCAGGTATGGTACAACCATTCGCATCTGTTATGGATACAACCAAAGCGGTATCTTGAAGAGCAGTGTAATTTAAAGTATTACCAGTTGCTCCTGTATCCCATGAATAAACGTAAGGCAATGTTCCACCGCCACCTGTTGCAGTATGAGTAACTGTGGTTGCATAACAAACTGTAGTATCGCCAGAGTTTGTTAAGGTCAATTGCGTTGGTTCAAAGACAGTAATGTTCGTATCTATCGTACAAAGGTTAACATCATAAATAGTTATCGTATATGCACCTGGCATCAATCCAGGGAATGTTCCAGTTGTATTGGTTACAGTTGGCATTGGTCCACTTAATTCATATGTGTCACCGTTTGTTGCAGTAACTTGAATTGCACCATCATTTAGACCAAAACAAGTAACTGAATCAACCGTTAAAGTTGTAATGATAATTTGAGGTGGTTCGGTAATCGAAATCATCATACTATCGATAACACATAAATTACCATCTGTAACGGTAACATTGTATAGACCATCGCATAGAGTAGTGGCTTGATTGGAGTTTCCAGTAGCTGCATTAGCAGACCAAGTATATGTATATGGTGCTACTCCTCCTAAAATTCCCACATTTATTTCACCGTCGCATACATTGTAGCAAGAAGCGTTTGTCTCAGTTACAAAGTCGAATTCAAATAGAGCTGGTTCGGTAATTACAACACCAAGACTATCTAGAGTACAAAGATTCACATCTCTTACAATTAAGTTATAAGTGCCTGCTGGCAATGAGCCTAGTGAATTACTAGTTCCAAATGTTGCACCGTTATCAAAACTGTATTCGTAAGTTGGAATACCACCACTTGCTGTTATTGAAATACTTCCTGTAGATAATCCATTACAAAGAATATTGACAACAGTTACATTCGTAATAAGCAATTGAGTTGGTTCAAATATTGTTACCGTCGTATCTATTGAACAAAGATTAACATCGTAAATAGTGATTGTGTATGTTCCCGGTATTAAGTTATTAAATGTTCCAGTTGTATTTGTAACTGTCGGCATTGGACCACTTAATTCATACGTATCACCATTTGTTGCGGTAATCTGAATAATACCATCATTATCACCGTTACAAATAACTGAATCAACAGTCAAAGAAGTAATCACGATTTGTGGAGGCTCAGTTACAGAAATTAATAAACTATCAATTACACAACCATTATTATCAGTTACTGTTAAGTCATATGCTCCATCGCATAAATTTGATGCTGTTCCAACGTTACCTGTGGCAGCATTAGCAGACCACACAAAAGTAGCAGGAGCAACACCTCCAATTGTTGTAACAACAATTTCACCATCGCAAACATTATAGCAAGAAGCGTTGGCAACGGTGAATACATTAAATTCGAATAGGGTAGGTTCATTTATTACAACACCTAAACTGTCTACTGTACATAAATTACCGTCTTGAACAGTTATGTTATAAGTTCCAGCTGAAATAGAGACTAAGGAATCTGCTGTAATGAAAGTTACACCATTATCGTAGCTATACAAATAAGGTGGTGTACCACCTGTGGCTGTAACATTTATACTTCCCGTACTTAATCCATTACATAATACATCAACTGTAGCAACGGTTGTGATAACTAGTTCAGTCGGTTCTATTAATGTAACGATACTATCCACGAAACAAGAGTTCAAATCACTTAAAGTAACAGTATACGTACCATCCGTTAAACCGTTAAACAGGTTAGTTGGTTGAGTTGGGTTTGCATCCAATTGATAATCGTAAGGTAAGTTTCCTAAACTTCCGAATACTGTAATTGTACCGTCAGCTGAACCGAAACACAATGGGTCTGTCAAGTTTATTGAGTCAATTATTGGTACTTCGAATATTTCTAGTACATCGGTAAATGTCGTGTCGAATGGACAACCCGTATATGCTTCATATGTAAACAGCACCGTATAAAGGCCGGGAGTAGTATAAGTTTCAGTAACCGTTGCACATCCAACTCCTGTATTTGTATTACCAAAATCCCATGTACAATTAGAAATTGGAGAACTTAAGTTTACAATATTAAACGTTTCTGTTTGGGGAGCACATCCGTCAACTGGACCTGTTAAGTCGAAAGTTGGTGCTTGGTATTCATAAACCAAAACTTCAATTGAGTCATATTGAATACAAAGATCTTTTACAATTACCCAGTAAGATGTTGGATTGTTTGAACCTGTCAACCAAGCACTATTTGTATCAACTGTAGGGTCAAGATGTGTCCAATTGAAAATATAATCTGGAACTCCATTTTGAGCAGTTGCCGTAATAAAGACACTATCTCCTGCGCAAACATACTGATCTGCAATTGGATCCATCGCAATGAGAGGAATCAAAGTAATATTCATGATGCCAGGACCTGCAGTACAACCATAAGCATCGGTAACTGTTACCGTCAATGAAGTGTTAGTGGCAGCAGTGAAATCAATGCTTTGAGTTGTAGCACCTGTACTCCAGCTATAAGTGTATGGAGCCGTTCCGCCTACTCCGAATCCAGAGAAAGTAACAGGAATACCCGTACAAGCATCTACGTTACCAGTTGTATTTAAAGTTAAAACAGTAGGCTCATAAACGAAAACATTTGTTTGAGCTTGGCATCCAATTGCATCTGAAACAGTAACGTTATAATAACCTGCTAATAATCCTGTGAAAACACCAGATCCATTTGTTAACGGGCCGCTTGGTCCAGTAAGTGAATAAGTTGTGGCATTGTTTGCAATTACGGTAATTTGTCCATTCGCTTGACCGAAACAAAGAACTGAATCAGCAACGGCACTAACTATATCAACTAATGGTGGTTGAGTTATTGTAATAATAGGTGTTGTTATTGAACAACCATTATTATCTGTTATAATTACGTCATATGTTCCTGCACAAACACCAGTAGCAGTGCCTGAGTTGAAAGGAGCAATGTTAGAAGACCAGTTATAAGTTAAAACCCCTGTTCCTCCTGAAGTATTTAATGCAATTTGACCATCACATACTCCAAAGCAACTTGCATTAACTTGCGTTATAGCCGTAACGATAGGAGTAGGTTGAGCAACTATTGCATTGGCAGTAACTAAGCAGTTGTTGAAATCAAGAACTTGTACGTTATATGTTCCAGCTGGAATCGAACTTAAAGTATTTGCTGATGCAAATGTTACTCCTCCGTTAAAACTATAAGTATAAGGAAGTGTTCCACCAGTAGGATTTAGAGTTATGCTTCCAGTAGAAGCGCCATTACATAGAACTGGTGTAATTACGGGAGCATTCATTACTAATAACGTAGGTTGTGTTATTGTAAAGGGTGAGGTGAAAGTACAACCCAAAGCGTCTGTTACAGTTACGGTATGTGGACCAACAGCAATTCCAGTAAAACTAGAAGAACCTTGCAGTGGACCAGCATCGATGGAATATGAGTAAGCAGTTGTCCCACCAGTTGCAGTAACAGTGATTGAGCCCGTACCTCCATTACAAGCAGGATTAGTAATAGCAATATTAGTTATGGAAGGTGCTCCAGATTGCAAAATTGCTTGTGTAGCTATTGCAGTACAATTGTTTGCATCTTGAACAGAAATATTATACGTTCCAGCGCCAAGGCCATTAAACAAGTTTGGTCCTTGATATGCACCAGAATTTATATTGTAGGTATATGCACCTGTACCTCCTGCAGCATTCGCAGTAATTGTTCCATTTGATAATCCGCAAGTAGCATTTACTGGTACTGTAGCAATTGTTAATTGAGAAGGGTTAGGGAATACAATAGATCCATTTGCAAGACAGTTGTTATTGTCTTTAACCACATAATTAATGGTTCCAGAACAAACTGATGTGAAATTATTGTTTGCAGAATAATTTGTTCCGTTATTTATTGAATATACATATCCAGGGACACCACCTGAACCTGTTAACTGAATTGTACCACTGCAATTATTATAACAAAGTGGAGCTGAAGATACAACTGCTAGAGTTAACAGTGGAGGTTCAGTAATTACAATTGGAGGTAATGTTATACTACAGCTGTTAGCATCTTCCAAATAAGGGAAGTATGTACCAGCAGCAAGTCCAGTGAATACTCCAGTCGAATTTGTTGTGACGCCATTATCTATACTGTACAAATATCCAAATGTAGGAGAACCGAAAGGAGTTCCGCCGCCGCCAATAAATTGAATATTTCCTGTATTAACACCATTACAAGTAAGGTTGGTACTTATATAATTCAACGTTAGTTGAGTTGGGCTTGTTATAGTTAATGTGTCGAGAGCAATACATCCATTTGCATCTTGAACGATAGTTACATATTGACCATTAGACAATCCAGAAAATAAGTGATCTTCACCACCATTAATATTTCCTACAACATACGGACCTCCATTGATTGAGAAGTTATATGGAGGTGGAAGACCTCCTAAACTTACAGTTGTGTTCGATTCAATAGAACCAGTTGTTCCTCCGAAACAAAGGTTATTCGTTACAGTTGTATTTACGATAAATGGAGCCTCGATATTGTTAATCAATGCTAAACCTGTTACTTGACAGCCACTAGCATCTTGGATAACTATTGTATCAAAACCTGCAGGTAATAATGAGTATACAAATGCTGAAGTAAATGGACTACCATCATAACTGATGGTATATGGACCACCAGTGCCACCAGTGATTGAAGTGAAAGTATATATACCAGTAGCAAACCCACATGTCCCCGGCGTACTTGTGGCAGTATAGGTGATTTGGGATGGTTGAGTAATAACCAAATTCTGATTAGCTAGACAACCGTTAGCGTCTTTTACCACTAAGGCGTAATTTCCTGCACAAAGTCCAGTCGTTGGTGGATTGTTGAAGGTGAAGCCACCATCTAAGGAATAGGTATACGGAGCTGCACCCCCAGTAATTGTAGAAGTTATTGTTCCATCACAGGCACCGTTGCAGGTAACGTTGGTTTGAACAGCAGAAACAGATAATAACGTTGGTGAGGTAATAATAACAATAGCTGAATCGGCACATCCATTAGGACTCGTAACTACGATATTGTAACTGCCAGCTGGAAGATTTGGGAACTCACTAGTACTGCCGGGTACTTGTGAAACACCGTTTATGGAATAATTATAGGCAGAATTTGGAAAGGTTCCATTTACCGAAACTGAAATATAGCCAGAATTACTACCAAAACAAGTTTCATTTGAAACACTATCGACACTCAAAGTCGGACTTGTTTGTGCGTCCACTAAAATTGGATAAGTTGATATACTGCATCCGTTAGCGTCTGTAATAATGATTGTATAAGTATTTGGTGCTAGGTTGTTGAATGCTCCATTGGAATTAGTTACACCTCCACCAATGTCATAAGTATAAGTTCCAGTTCCCCCAGTTGCAGAGACATTTATCGACCCATTGTTGATGCCACAAAATGCTTGTACTACGCTGATTACATTATAATTCAACACTGGTGGTTGAACAATTGTTGCTGAAGTGGTTGCACTACAACCAACATTATCGGTTGCGGTTATTGTGTAACTACCAGGACTTAAGGGGGTGAATATTCCTGTTCCATTTGCAGTGACACCTGAAGAATATGTGTAGCCTGGAGTTCCACCAGCAGCAGTTGCCGTAATAGAACCGTTATTTGCACCATTACATAATATGTTTGTAAAGGTATTGGATAGCGTTAAAGCTGTGGGTTGAGTAATTGTCGTAGTTGCTATGTCTTGACAACCTGATTGATCTGTAATTTGAACGGTATAAGTCCCGGCACATTGACCATTAATAGATTGTGCCGTTTGACCTGCAATAGGAGATCCAGTACCTGTACCTGTATACCATTGGTAAAGATAAGGTCCTTGTCCATTGATAGGTAAAGAATTAATAGAACCGTTGCATGGCGCATTCGCAACATTACAAGTCAAGTTGGTTGGAACGACTGATACATCACAACAGAAAGGCCCTCCCGTTATTACGAATGGTAATGTGGTGAAGCAACCCGAACTGGTTTCTGTAGTTACCAATGTATAATTTCCAATAGCTAAATTTGTAATGGTAGAACTTGGTGATCCCGTTGTGGTAGATGTGAAGCCGTTTGGTCCTGTTACTTGGAAAGTATAATTCGGAGGTGTGGCACCAGTTCCAGTAAATGTTGCAGATCCTGAATTAATACCAACACAGTAATCAACCGGAGTAGTTGTAATAGTTGAAGCTGTAGGTCCGGCAACGTTGATTGTAACAGACGCAGACGCAGTATCATCAATTCCGTTGGTGTAAATAACATTGTAAGTTGTTGTCGTCAAAACATTCACAGTAGTGGCTGGTGAGTTAGGCGAACCAGGTAAATGAGCCCAATCATAATAATAAGGATTACAATTGTTGGCTGAAATAACGACTTCATCTAGGCCCCAGTGATCAAAATTTGCTCCAGAAGTGGCTAATTGACTCCATCGTATAATTGTATTTGCAGATTGAGCAGCTGGTGGTATAGGGAAACAATAGTTACCCCAAGTTGTAAAATTGGTTGCACCGTTAATTCCAGGATTCGTTGTTCCTGGATTTGCTCCAATTATTGTTCCATTCGGGTGAAAATATGCGATGTTTTGAAAGGTGAGACCACAGTCAGTTGAGAAAGAAAGTGTTACTCCTTCATTTGGTAAATCTGGACCTTCACATGAGCCTGTTTGACTTTGAATTGCAAATTTTAAATCAAAACAGATTGTGCCTCCACAAGATAAATCCATTCCATTCGTCGTCAATAAACGTGGGTGAGGAGAAGCATTTCCGAACCAAATATGTGTAGTGTTACTTGGACTTGGACCACAAGGATTCGTGAACATTCCAGAACCTGTAAATGTCCATCCTGGTCCAGGAGATCCTGCGTTAAAGGTACTCGTTAAAACAGGAGTAGTAGCAACACCTAAAGCATTTAGATTAACATTGCCTCCACCACAAGGAAGATTGTATATGTTTGAGGTAGCTGTTACTGTAGCTGGATTTGGCGCAACAGGGCAAGGTGGGCATGTGCTGCATCCACCGCAATCAACCCCTGTCTCTGTTCCATTTTGAATTCCATCAAAACAGGTAGATCCAGGAACACAAGAATAAGTTAATTGAAAACCTGATGCATTAATACTGCCATCAGAAGTAAATACTAGTGTTACACAAGTACTTTGAGCATTATATGTATTTGTTGCTAAAGCGTTTCCTGTTAGGGTAGCTATTATGGTTCCACCTGTTCCGACTCCAGAATAAATAGTTAGGAAATCGTAGTTCTGCTCCATATTGAACTGAGAAAAAGTCAGCAAAATATAATTGGCATTTCCAGAACAGATAGTTAATGTACTATTCGTATTGTTGGGATAATTCTGATTTCCGCCAGGATCACGGACAGTACCAGCACAACCGGTTATTGAATTACTGCCATTATTTGGCATATTGGTGGTTTGACCAAATACAAAAATACCTGTAGTAAGGATAAGGAGGGAGAGAATAAATTTCATAGTACTATGAATTGAGTGTTTGTTGCTATTGTATTAGTAGTCTAGAATCCAAATTGGTTTGTTTTTAGAACGGTATTCTAGAATAATATTTTTTAAATCACCAATCGATTTTGTTGGAGCATATGATTGGACAACGTAAAAATATTTATTCTTTTTATTAATCATTATTTTCGAGTTTTCAGTGCCATCTTGCCATCTGAATTTTTGAGCTCTTTCTAAAGTTGAAAATACACCAGTAATTAAATAATAACCACGCGGACTATCTTCACCTGATAATTCAACGTAGACTTTTTCATTAGGTTGCGTATTTCTGACAATTTTAATTTTTTCTTCACGGTTCTCATTTAACTCGTTTAAGAGTTTGTCTTCGGCTATTTCCTTTTCACTTTTAAAGGAATTATCGATAATGGACGTTTCAGAATCATCCGAAGTAGTATTATTACGTTGCGAATTTACTGTTTTTTGATTTGAGGTAATCTCACTTTCAAATAAACTATCAACAAGGTTTATTTGAATAAGTAAGCTTTTGTAGTTTAATCCACGTGATTTATCATTAACAATTTTATCCAATGAATCTTCTAATCTCGATTTCGAAAGTTGAAATTTCAAATACTCTTTCGCTATTTCTGGATCAGTAACTGATGAAACTGAATCCATTTTGACTCTTGCGTTTGAGCTATTTTCTGGCGCTGGACCGTAGTCGTAAGTTCCTCGACCATAATCTCTTGTAGTTACTGGAGGGAGTGGTTTGCTTTTATCTTTATTGAAGGTATAGCCCAATACCACTTCATTACTACTATTGTAAAAACTGTATGTATTTTGAATTGGTCGGTCATGCGAATATCCAATCATCCACGAATCAAACAACTTAACCCCAACCCCCAATGAAGCTGAAAATTTGGATCGATAGTTTGCATTTATCCATACTTTATCATCTACCCAAGCTGTTATCCCAGCTTCTAATTGATATATTGTATTTGGTAAATATCGAAGGGAAATAACAGGTGTCAATTTGAGATAATCTTTATTAAAACCTATATCTACACTATACCTTGTGAAAAGATGTGGTGCTAAAATAATATTTTGTTGACTATTTGAAGAAAGACTTAAAAAACGATTACTTAATAGTTGTGGTATGCTAACTTCGAAAGAGCCAAATTTAGTATTTAAGGTTACACCAAAATTACCATTGGGAATAACTACATCTCGAGGTATATTTTCAATTACAGGATCTAGATCTTGATAAATAACCAAATAATACTTGTTAAATTTATGTTCCATAAAACCTAGCCGCAGACCAAGAGTAATATTTGAATTTTTTGTGATTTTAGCCCTGTATGCATAAGTTAAACCTGCTGAAAGCTGATTGATTATCCCATATGAGCGATTTGCCAACTCAAAACCAATACCAATATTTTTACTACGCAAAGGGGAAGAGAAGTTTAAATAATTATTGACAAATCCTCCATCAAATCTCGAGAATTGATCTCCTCTTAAAATATAGACAGATAAATCACTCGTTTTGTTTAGTACTTCTGCTGGGTTATAGGCAGATCGAATCAAAAACGAATGCTGGTAAATAGGCAACTGTTGACTAAACGTCAGGTTGCTTTCAAAGAAAACAATCCCCAAAATAAATATGGATATAATCTTATTAATCATTTCCCTTCATTATGGTTAAAAAGCCTCTATACTTTGTAACATTATCTATTTCTATAGCATACAAATAAGTTCCGTCGGGCACAACTTCGCCTTTATAAGTTGCTCCCCAATCATTGTTGTAGTCAATTGACGAGAATAATAAATTACCATTGGCGTTAAAGATATTAACCCTGTATTTACCAATAGTGTTTAATCCTTTTATGGTGAAATAATCATTTTTACCATCTCCATTCGGTGTAACAATATTGTAGATAATAAAAGATAAATCTGTTGTATCATCGATAACTGATATCTCAACATAATCGGTATTGGTACAGCCATTTGCATCAATCACAGTATAAGCATAATTGGTCGTCTGGATGGGATAACAATTGGGTGATGGTAAATTCGGGTTTGATAAATAGGTGATGGGTGTCCAAACACCAAAAAGTCCGCCTGAACCATTAAGTTGAGTTGCAGTTCCAAATATTATTTGTGTATCGGGTCCAGCAGAAACGATTGGCAACGGATTAACCGTAGCATTAACTGTATTTGAAGGTACATTAGGACAAGCACCATGGGATGTAACAAGTTGATAAGATGTGTTCTGAAGTAAATAATTGGCGTAATAAATACTGTCAGAATTCAAGGTTGGTGACCAACTTGCTCCACCATTGGTTGAAAACTGCCAATAAGCAATGGAACCAGTGTGGGTGAATAGCTTCATTGAATCTAAGTCAGGAGAACCTATACAGGCATCAAAATCAAATCCTATTGATGCCGGTGCGCCTAATTGATCAACAATTACAGATATTGTGTCGGAAATTCCTGTCCCACATGATCCTGAACCAATAACAGCTCTAAATAGAGCGGACCCTGCTATGAATGAAATATCCAAAGGATTAGAATTTGATCCAGTGGTACTCCATGATGTACCGCCGTTAATGGATATTTCCCAATTCAATATCGTTGCGTTAAAATTCGTCAATGATATTGTTCCTGAGATATTATCGGCACACAAATTTAAGTCTGGAGATGGTAATCCAGTTACCACGGGTAGATCAACTTGTAGCGTATAAACTGGAGTTTCGTCATTTGGACAAATATTGCCAGTAAGCACGACTTTATAATAAGTTGTTTGGGTCAAGTTGGTCGCGATCAAAGTATCATTCGTAATTCCAATAGGAATAAATGATGTGTTTAATGTAGCTGTATACCATTGAAATCCTGTTTGATTTGAAAAACCACTAAGGACTAATGTGTCAGTATTAAAGCCATAACATAATGCTGTGCCACCCGAAATTAGTCCTGGAACAATAGAATCTTCAATTACAACGTCGATGGTATCAGAAATGCCAGAACCACAAGTGCCAGAACTAACATTTGCGTAGAATGACGCCGAAGCAGATAAAAATGAAATATCCAATGGGTTGCTACTTGATCCAGTTGAGAACCAAGTCAACCCTCCGTCATTTGATTGCTGCCAGTCAACAATTGTTGAAGATCCTGTTAATGAAACTACCCCAGTAATGTTACTTGAGCATAATTCTAAATCGGGAGATGGCGTCCCTAAAAGAAGCGGCGGATCTATTTGAATTGTCAAAATTGAAGTTTCATCATCGGGGCAATTTGACCCTGTTAGAATAACTTTCACATAAGTTTCTTGAGTAATATTTGTAAGAATTAATGTGTCGTTTGTAACTCCAGTTGGGAAAAACGAGGCATTCAAAGTAGCCGTATACCATTGATACCCGAAATCGTTAGCATTTCCGATTAGCACCAGGGTATCTGAGTTAGCGCTACTGCATAGTATAGTTGCTCCTGAAATAGAACCAGGAATAATCGCATTTTGAATATCAACATTAATAGTATCTGAATAACCACTTCCGCAACTTCCAGCTTGAATAAATGCTCTAAAATCTGCCGAAGCAGTTAAATAAGAAATATCCAAAGGATTGGTATTTGATCCAGTTGAGAACCATGTCAAACCCCCGTCGTTTGATTGTTCCCAGTCTATTAAATTAGTGGAGTAACCACTTAATGAAACTGACCCATTTATGTTACTTGAACACAATGCTAAATCAGGGGATGTTACTCCTAGAAGAAAAGGTGGGTTAACTTGAATTGTAAAAATTGGAGTTTCATCAGCTGGACAGTTCGAACCTGCAAGGATCACTTTTACATATGTTTCCTGAGTAATGTTTGTAAGAATAAGTGTGTCATTCGTAACACCAGTCGGGAAAAAGGATGTATTGAGTGTGGCAGTATACCACTGATAGCCGTAATCATTTAAATTTCCTGTTAGGACTAAGGTATCAGAATTTGCACCACTGCAAACGATTGAAGTTCCAGAAATGGATCCTGGAACTATTGCAGGTTGAATTTCTACATTTATTGTGTCTGAATATCCGCTACCACATCCTCCAGCTTGAATGAATGCTCTGAAATCCGCAGATGCCGTTAAATAAGAAATATAAAGACTATCTGTATTAATGCCTGTTGAGAACCATGTTAAACCGCCATCATTAGATTGTTCCCAGTCAATTAAATTAGTGGAGTATCCACTTAATGAAACTGATCCATTAATGTTACTTGAACACAATGCTAAATCAGGAGATGTTGTACCTAGAAGAAAAGGTGGGTTAACTTGAATTGTGAAAATTGGAGTTTCATCAGCCGGACAGTTCGACCCTGCAAGGATCACTTTTACATATGTTTCCTGAGTAATATTCGTTAGAATAAGTGTGTCATTTGTAACGCCAGTAGGAAAAAAGGATGTATTGAGTGTGGCAGTATACCACTGATAACCATAATCATTTAAATTTCCTGTAAGAACTAAGGTATCAGAATTGGCACCACTGCAAACGATTGTAGTTCCAGAAATAGATCCAGGAACTATTGCAGGTTGAATTTCTACATTTATTGTGTCTGAATAGCCAATTCCACATCCAGGAGACTCCACCAATGCTCTGAAATCTGCAGATGCGGTTAAGTAAGAAATATCCATAGGATTGTTACTCGATCCAGTTGAGAACCAAGTTAAACCTCCGTCATTAGATTGTTCCCAGTCAAGCAAAGTTGTCGCGAAACCAGATAAAGACACTGAACCTGTTATATTTGAGGAACATAGATTTAAGTCAGCAGAGGTGGTTCCAACATTCAAGCTTGGGTTCAATTGAACAGTAAAAACAGCCGTTTCTGCGTTTGGACATACATTGCCTAAAAGAATTACTTTATAATAAGTGGTTTGTAACAAGTTTGAAACGATTATTGTATCATTTGATATTCCTGTTGGAAAGAATGAAGTGTTTAACGTTGCAAAGTACCATTGATACCCGTAATCGTTTAAGTTTCCAGTTAAAATTAATGTATCTGTGTTCGGCCCAGTACATACAATTGGATTTCCATTTATGGTTCCCGGAACAATTGCGTTTTCGATGATAACTGAAACAGTATCCGAAATTCCTGAACCACAAGCACCCGCATCAACAATTGCTCTAAAGTCGGCGGAGGCAGTCAAGTATGAAATGTCAAGTGAATTGGTGTTTACTCCAGTGGAAAACCAAGTTAATCCGCCATTGTTCGATTGTTCCCAATCCACGAGAGTAGAATTAAATCCACTTAAAGTGACGTTACCAATTATGCTCGTTGAACATAATATCAAGTCGGAAGAGGTGGTTCCCAAGTTTAGTGGCGTATTGACCTGAATACTGATTACAGATGTTTCTTCGTTGGAGCATACATTTCCAAAAAGAACAACTTTATAATAGGTCGTTTGGGTTAAACCAGAAGTGATTAGTGTATCGTTTGTAATTCCTGTTGGAGTGAAAGTAATATTATCAATAGATGAGTACCACTGGAATCCAGTTTCATTTGCATTACCGGAAAGCACAATCGTGACAGAATTTGAAGTTGAGCAGACTGTCGAAGCACCTGCTATTGATCCTGGAATTATTGCATTCTCAATAACCACGGAAATAGTATCGGTATATCCTAATCCACAACCGCCAGCATCAATCAATGCTCTGAAGTCAGCACTACTTGAAAGACCCGAAATGTCATGAGAACTAGAATTGTCTGCGGTTGAAAACCATGTTAAGCCTCCATCATTTGATTGTTCCCAATCCAATAATGTTGCAGCAAATCCGGAAACTGAAACCGCCCCAACAATATTGCTTGAACACAGTGTTAAGTCAGACGATGTAATCCCTAGATTCAAAGGATTGCTAACTGTAATTGTGGCGACATTTGTTTCATCATCGGGACAACCATTCCCCGTTAAAACTACCTTATAATAAGTGGTTTGCGTTAAATTAGTAGCGATTAATGTGTCATTCGTCACACCCGTTGGTGTAAAAGTAATATTGTCAGTTGAAGAGTACCATTGAAACCCAAAATCATTCGCATTTCCTGTTAAAACGAGTGTGTCTGTATTTCCTGAAGAACAAACTGTGGATCCCGAAGAAATTGAACCGGGTATGATCACTGGGTCAATTGTAACGGAAATTGTATCGGAGTAACCAGTTCCGCATAGACCCGATCCTATAAAAGCTCTAAAATCTGCATTTGCAGTTATACCAGAAATATCATGAAATATGCTATTGTCCCCGGTTGAAAACCAGGATAAGCCACCATCGTTTGATTGTTCCCAATCTAAAATAGTAGAAGAAAACCCGCTAATAGAAACTGTTCCAACAACGTTATTCTCGCACAAAACCAAGTCAGGTGAAGGTGTGCCTAAATTCAGATAAGGGTCCACCTGAATAGTTACGGTATTTGAAGTGTCGCTCGGACAGTTAGGGCTTGATAAAACAACAAAGAAATGAGCCGTTTGTGTTAAGTTTGAGGTAGTTAATATGTAATAGGTAACATTTGCAGAATTATAGGTAATACTATCGAAGGTGTAATACCATTGTAGGAATCCAGCATTACTATAGCCAACTAACTCTAATGAATCCAGATTGGAAACTCCACAAACATGGTCTGCTCCGAGTATTGTTCCCGGAACAATTAATGGGTCTAAAGTTACGATAACCTCATTTGAATATCCAATAGGACAGACGCCTGATTGAATTGCAGCTCTAAAACGGGCAGTAGCAGTTAGGTAAGAAATGTCATGCGAATTAGTACTTACACCAGTTGAAAACCAAGTTGCGCCATTATCATTTGATTGTTGCCATTCAATCAAGGTGGACGAATACCCAGAAATGCTAACAGCTCCTACAACGTTGTTTACACACATAAACAAGTTTGGAGATACGGTTCCTGGATTTACAGGAGGATCAACAGAAATTGAAACAACAGGCGTTTCAGCATCTGAACACGTATTGCCGTAGGCTACTACTTTATAATAGGTTGTAGCGATAATATTCGAAGCGAGATAAACACTTGTCGTAAATCCTGTTGGGGTAAATGTTATATTATCAGTCGAAGTATACCATTCATAACTTGACTGATTTAATGTTCCTGACAAAGTTAAATTAACAGAATTAAAACCTGAACAAACGTTCGTTGCACCTGTAATAATACCAGGAACAACACTTTGCTCGACTGTTACGGAAACTGTATCAGAATATTTTGACCCACAAGCGCCACTTTTTACTTTCGACCTGAATAGGGCCGAACTTGTCAAATAATTAATATTTACTGAGCTACTTGTCGTTCCTAGTGAATTCCAAGTTACGCCTCCATTATTCGATTGTTCCCAATCTTCAATAATAGCTGTGAAACCAGAGTTAGAAACATTTCCAACAACGTTGGTTACGCACATTACCAAATCTGGTGAAACAGTTCCAGTAACTATATTTGGGCTGATACCGATTCCATAATTTGGAGAGTTTAAATTCGGACATAGTCCGCCATTGTACCTAATAAAGTAAGTTGTTGAATCACCAATATTGTTTAAGTATAATTTGTTGGAGGTATTTCCTGTTGGGTTAAATGGTCCAGGAACAGTTTGTTGAAACCATTGGTATCCATAACTAAAGGTTCCACCTGAAACAACTAATGAGTCATTGTTGACATTGTCACATAGCAATAAGGGACCAGTTATTGTTCCTGGTATTGGATTACAATCATTAACAAACGTATAATTTAAAGTGTCGTTTAACGGATTTGGATCCCCAACTTTTTGTGTCCAAATTTTAAATTGATAAGTACCGCAAGCACTTAGATTTGCCGCTTGGAAGAAAGTAAAATTAAAGCTGGCATTCGGGCCTATTAAGGCTCCAATAAGTTCAGAAGTAATCGGACCTCCATTAATTCTGTATCTAACTGTGATAGAATTTGGAAATGCAAAAGATGCTGAATAATTACGAACAATTACGTTCATATTCGTTGAAGATGTTCCAATATTGCAGCCACTTAAAGGCCCAACCATAGCTTGAACACCAACATCTTGTTGTGCTTTTAACTGAAAAAAGAAGAGTAAACTAACAAGCGCTATGTATACCTTTCCATTCAAACGTTGGAGATTACGCGTATTCGTAGATTTGTTGCCATCATTAAAAGGTTTTACCGGCCAACTGGGTATTCAACGCTTAGGAAATAAGAATTAAAACCAACAGTAGGTTAACCGATTTTATCACAAGTTCACCACAAATATAAGGAGAAAAACAATCTGCATTTCTTGCAATTCAATTGGTTATCAACTGTATCAATTGGATAACATAATAACGATGAAATTAAAGAAGAAGTTTCTTATTTCCAAAAAAAAGTTAACAAAACTGCTGTGCAGCAATTGATTTCTCTATTCTTAATGATTGAAAAACAATTTATTTATCCATTAACTCCTCCATAAAAAGTTCAAAAATTCGACGATATTCATCCGTCCAAGAGTATGGTTTTTGAAATCCATGCCCTTCAACTGGAAAAACAGCGAGTTCCCAATTCGTTTTTTCTAACTCAATAAAACGTTGACTTAAACGTACAACATCTTGAAATTGAACGTTATCGTCAACCATTCCATGAAGCATTAGTAAAGGTTTATTCAAATTCTCAGCAAAATAAATTGGTGAGGATTGACGGTAGGCGATTGAATCGGTATTTGGGTAATTCAAAATGTTGCTAGTGTATTCATGATTATAGTGCATCCAATCTGTTACGGACCTTAAAGCGGCTCCACAAGCAAATTCATTAGGTTTGGTAAGTAGCGCCATAAGAGTAATAAAGCCACCGTATGAACCTCCGTAAATCCCTACTTTTTCTGGATTTATTTTAAACTTGTCAATTAAGTACTTTTTTCCGCTAATTTGATCATCTAAATCAGCCCCACCCATATGGCGGTATATTGCTGTTCTAAAATCTCTTCCATAACCGGCACTTGCTCTGAAATCAATATCTAAAACAGTAAATCCATTGTCTTTCAGTAGATTGTGAAACATGAACTCTCTGTAATAATTGCTCCAATAGTTGTGAGCATTTTGGAGGTAGCCAGCTCCGTGCACGAAGATAACGGCTGGTTTATTCTCAGTAATTTCAGGTTTGTAAAGTCTAGCAAAAACTTCTTGGTTGTCTTCACTCTTGAAGGAGATAACCTCTGGCTTCATCCATGAATAAGATGAAAATTTCTTGCTTTTCGACTGAGTAATTTGTTTGGAAGTGTTGCCAACCTTATTCTCGGTCAAAAACAATTCCCAAGGAGAAGTTTTGTCGGAATATAAGTAAGCAATTTTACTTTCATTAGGTGACAAAAATAGACTATAGCCTCCTGATTTAGAGAGTATTTCTGTCGTTTTTTTATCTGTAGTTTCATATTTTAAATAAGAGATGTCACCTGGGTGTTGCTTGTTGTGTCCAAGGTAAAATGTGGACTTATTTTTTGCTAATTGAACATCTAAAATTTCATATTTACCATCTGTTAACGCAGTTGTTTTTTTTGACTGAAAATCGTATGAATACAGATGTGAAAAGCCTGTTCTTTCAGATTGAAAGTATATTTTTTTGTCATTGTCATAAAAACCAAGTACACCAGAATCCATGTTCCAAGAAGAAATACCTGGACCACCAATCCATGCTTCATCATGCTGATTATCAATTTCTTGAAAGTTATTTGAAGCTGGATTTACTTCAATAATCCATCGGTCTTTATTATCATAACTACGGATATCCATTACAATCTTGCCATCATTGCTCTGTATAGGATTATGCATTATAATTTTCCGATTTTCGGCATAATTGTCCATGTTATCACCGTATTCTTTTAAATAGGAGGGTTTTTTGCGAATATTTGATAACGCGTCAAAATTCATGGTGAATAGTGAATCCTTAGCTAGATCAAAGATAGAGAAAGAGTGGGTTGGCTCTTTTTCACCAACTTTAGGTCGAGAATTCGATGAATAAGAATAACCATCCTTGCTAATGTGATGCTCCACCTGAGTATTTTTGTTGTCAGGATTATCACTAAGTCGAATCATAACATAATTTCCGTCTTTCGAAATCGTAAGAAAATCAACTCTTTTCTTATCTAAATAAATTTTCCGGTTTGACTTTGATGGTTTTCTCGCTTCTTGAAAATCTGATTCTTGCTGTTCTTCGCGGATGAATTGGAATAATTCTTCTTGCTGACGGTTTAGTTCTGTGGTTTCATTTTTCTTTTCACTTTCTTTCCCGCGTTGGAAAAACGTAAGTTGTTTGGTTGCTCCTTGAGATTTGTCGTAAAGAAATAAATTGATGTCTTGTTGAAAGGCAATCTTGTTTTTATTGATTAACCTCTGAATATTGAATATTCTATTTTCAGAGGCAATTAATTCTTTGCAGATTTTATTTGTTTTATCATATACCCAAAGATTTCCGTTAAATGTGAAATATTGATCAATGAAATTTTCTTGCGTTTTATCGTATTCCAAATTGTCAATTGCAGAAGAAATGTCTGTTTTTTCTATTTTTTTAGATTCAAGTGAATAGGTGTATCTGCTCATTTCAATTTCATTGTCTGGATTCCAGTCAAATAAAATTTTGTTTCCTGAAACATGCCAAGCAACATTTCCTGGCCAATAACCAATGAAATCTTTGCCCTTCATAATTTCATTTATTTTCAAGTCTGATTTATTGGTCGTTTGTGCCAAAGAAATGACGCTTGAAAATGTGATTAAAAAGAGGGTAAAAAGGGCAGTGGTTTTCATATGATTATTTTGTAAGTCCGATCAAAAATAACACATTTTTGTCGGTTTTCTCTTTAGAAAAACAAGTGCTTTTATGGGTGAAATCAGACAAATCATTCCTTTTGAGCATCATTTTGATGAGTCGTTCTCAACATGTTTGTATTATTTAATCAGCTGTAAATTAGTATTTAATAAAGTTTTCGCCAATGCATTGTTAATTGTTTTTTCATGATTTTTGAGTGAGGGCTCTAAAAAAAAGTTAATTTCAGAACTCATTTTAAAATATATAATTATGAAAAGAATTATTTTTTCAGCACTTGCGGTGATTGCCTTTGCAGGTACTTCATTTTCGCAAAAAGCAACATTGGACAACCCTTGGTCTTTAGAAGGTGTATTGAGTTACACTAATCCAGGTGGGATTAACTGGTCTGCTCCATCAATTCGTGCACGTTACTTTGTGAACGAAAACATAGCAGCACGTGTACAATTAGGTATAGGGGATGGTTTAGGAACTCCTAGAACTGAATCATACACATTTAATGAATTTCCTGATTCTGTTGCAGGAGTTGGTACGCAAGATATTACACGTGCTTCATGGATGGCACAAATTGGTGCGGAATATCATTTAAAAGGAACAGATAGAATGTCTCCGTATTTTGGATTGGGAATCAACTTTGGTGGTGGATCTGAAAAACAATCATGGGACAAATTTGATGGTACAGGCTACAACGCTAATGTTAGTGCAGAAGCTGCAGGTAGTTTCTCTATGTTTGGTGTAGGCCTTATTGCAGGTATGGACTTTTACGTTTATGAGAACATTTATCTTGGAGTAGAGCTAGGCTTGAATTTCTCAAGTTATAATTATTCTGATGTAACAACAGATGTGACTACACCACTTGGAGTTACAAACGTTGTTGATCCAGGATATAAAATTGGATACTTATCTACAGGTGCAGGTTCTGTAGCCTTCAGATTGGGTTGGAGATTTTAATCTTTAACATCCAAAAAAGCATAAAAGGGGAGAATTTCGATTCTCCTCTTTTTTTTGTTGAAATATTTAGATTTATCGTGTATATTTGCACCCCAGTTTAGGTGATTTTGTGCGCAATGCATTCAATTTCAAGGCAAACTGTTTTTTTATGAACCGAGGTTTCGTACCTCAATGTATAAACAATAACAATATGGCAACAAGAATTAGATTGCAAAGACACGGAAAGAAAGGAAAAGCTTTCTTCCATTTAGTAGCCGCTGACTCACGAGCGAAAAGAGATGGTAAATTCATTGAGAAATTAGGAATTTACGATCCAAATACAAATCCAGCAACAGTAGACATTAACTTTGACCGCACATTACATTGGGTGCAAGTTGGTGCTGAAATGTCTGATACTGCTCGAGCATTATTGGCTTACAAAGGTATTTTGCACAAAAATCACCTTTTGAAAGGAATTGAAAAAGGTGCTTTAACAGCAGAGCAAGTTGAAGAGAAATTTGCAGCGTGGTTGCAAGAGAAAGAAGACAAAGTTAAAGGTAAAGTTGATCGTTTAGGAAACGAATCTAATGCAGCTAAGACAGCTCGTTTAGCAGCTGAGCAAGCGGCTAACGAGGCTAAAGCTAAAGCGATAGAGATTAAAAACACTCCTGAGCCAGAAGCAGTTGAAGAAGCTCCAGTAGCTGAAGAAACATCTTCTGAAGATGCACCTGCTATTGAAGCGGGTGTTGAAGAAACTCCTGCAGTTGAAGAAGCTCCAGTTGCTGACACTCCAGCTGAAGAAGCACCAGCAGCTGAAGAGCCGAAAGCAGAATAAGAGAAGAACATTTATGAAGAAAACAGATTGTTTTCAATTAGGTTATATAGCGAAACTTCACGGATTTAAAGGTGAAGTTTCGTTGTTTTTAGACGTTACTGATCCAGCACGCTATGAAAAATTAGATGCTTTCTATGTTGACGTCAACAATCAATTGGTGCCTTTTTTTGTAAAAAGTATCAAATTAAAAAATAAAGGTTTCGCAGCAGTAAAGCTTGAAGGTGTTGAAACCGAAGAAAAAGCACGAACACTGTTGCGTAAATCGGTTTACCTTCCCAAAGAACTACTTGAAGATCTTGATGATTTGCATTTTTACGATCACGAAGTAATTAATTTTTCTGTTGTCGATAAAAATCATGGTGCCATTGGCAAGATTCAAGATGTTATCGATTTGGCAGCAAATCCTCTTTTACAAATAGTGGAAGGGAAACGCGAAATTCTTGTACCTCTTTTACCAGGATTGGTAACGAAAGTAGACCGAAAAGGAAAAATACTTCATATCGAAGCACCGGAAGGACTGATAGGTTTGTACCTTTAAGTAATGTCTGAATTTCAATTTAAAGAATTTACTATTCATCAATCCCGCTCAGCTTTAAAAGTGGGCACTGATGCAATGATGCTCGGTTCATTGATTCATTGTCATCTAAAAAAGAATGCACTTGATATTGGCGCCGGCACGGGTGTTCTATCCATGATGGTCGCGCAAAGAAATTCCGAAATTTTAATTACTGCCATTGAAATAGATTCGCCATCAGCTGAAGATGCCACTTTCAATTTTGAAAATGGACCTTTTTCCACGAGGCTGACTTGCCGAAACGAAGATTTTTTAACAGCTCAGTTTGAGGAGCAGTTTGAGTTAATTTTCACCAATCCCCCGTTTTATTCGAATACATTGAAAACTGAGAATTCAAGATTGAATCAGGCAAAGCATGTCGAATCGTTGAATCCTAATTCTCTTTGCGAAAAAGTAAAAAACATGCTTTCTTTAAATGGAGATTTCTGGGTGATTTGGCCTTTTCAGTTTCAGGGAGAATTTATCAGCTCGGCTTTAGAGCAAAAACTCTTTTTAAAACGAAATATTACACTTGAAGGAAGTCCAGCAAACCAAGTTCGTTCAGTACTCTGTTTCTCAAACAGCGACCAAACAGAAATCGAAGAAAAAACCTTCGTTATCCGTGACGAAAATGGGCAGTATACGGATGAATACCGATTACTTACCCACGATTATCACAACAGAAAAGTTTAAGCAATTAATTTGTTTTCTTTCAACAGAGAAACAAGTTCTTTCTGAATAGTCGCGCCTTTATCTGCATTGTACCATTTTTGCAACTCCACTTTTTTCTCCTCTTCAGATTTATCTGATTGCAGATTTTTTAAATGTATTTCTTGCGCGGCCTCTGGTCTTGGTCCCCAGCGGAAGATATCATTTCCTTCTGCGTCGCGAACTATTAAAATTGGAATTGATTTCCCTCCATTAGTCAAATATTTATCAATTTCTGATCCGCTATCACGAAGTTGAACTGTAAGGTCAATGTTGTCACTTGCATCAGCCATCTTATCTATAAACGGATTGCTGTGCGCAGCATCACCACACCAAGGTTCAGTAATTAAAACCCAATTCAAGTTTTGATTTATTTTTGATAAAGCATCAAGCGTATCAGCCGATAATTCACCCTTTTTTTGCCAACGATCTTGGCGTTTGTGATTCAATTCTGCGTAATGAAAATATGCTTCTTCGTTATAAGGTGCAACTGGATTTTCAGCTGTTATAATTTCGTCGAATAGATTTAAATAATTGGAGAAATTCATGTTATCTGTATTTTCAATATTTGACGGCAAAGTTCAGCAATCCTTTCAGATCACGTGGCAATAATTGTTAGATAAAAAGATGTGATTCTAGTATATCGCAGGATAAGATGAAGGGTCGGCTTCATTCATCATTGCGTAAACTTTCTCAACGATATCTTCAATGTTTGGTTTTGAGAAATAATCCCCGTCCGTACCATAAGGAGGACGGTGGTCTTTTGCTGTCAAACAAGTCGGAGCAGAATCTAGGTGAAAAAATGCCTTTTGTTCTTGCATAATTTTATCCAAGATGTATGCGCTAGCGCCACTAGAAACGTCTTCGTCAACAATCAGTAATCGATTCGTTTTTTCCAAAGAACCGGCGATAACATGATTAATATCAAAAGGAAGTAGGGTTTGAACATCTATCAATTCAACATTAATGCCTAATTGAAGCAATTGCTGAGCGGCAACCTCACATAAGTTGAAGGTAGAACCGTAAGATACAATTGTTAAATCAGTTCCTTCTTTTACAATTTCTGGAACTCCCAAAGCTTCTCTAAATTCACCAATATTTGTTGGTCGTTTTTCCTTTGTTCTGTATCCGTTCAATGGTTCGATAACCAATGCTGGTTCGTCAGCAGCCATTAATGTATTATAAAAACCTGCTGCTTTTGTCATATTTCTTGGAACGCAAACGTGCATTCCTCGTAAAGAATTCACAATCATTCCCATTGGACTTCCACTATGCCAAATTCCTTCCAATCGATGTCCCCGTGTAGAAATAATCAATGGTGCTTTTTGGCCGCCTTTTGTTCTATATTGTACTGTCGACAAATCATCTGACAGGATTTGGATAGCGTATAACAAGTAATCCAAATATTGAATTTCTGCAATTGGTCGCAAACCACGCATGGCCATTCCAATTCCTTGACCAATAATGGTACATTCACGAATTCCAGTATCAGCAATTCGCATGGATCCAAATTCTTCTTGTAATCCTTCTAGCGTTTGATTAACTCCACCAATTTTACCAGCATCTTCTCCAAAAATTAGTGCTTCTGGATAATTGTTGAACAGTTCACGGTAATTATCTCTTAGAATAATGCGACCATCTTCCATTGAAGAATTGTCATCGTATGTCGGAGCAATTGGTGTAACGTTTAACGCATTTTTTGAAGAATTTGAATGTAAGAATGTGCTATAACGTTCACTGTTCGTGCTAATTTGAGTTTGAATCCAATTTGCTAGGATAGCTTTGCTAGGAATTGATTCGTCTCTGACCGTTCTCAAAACTTTTCTAGCAGCCGACAGAATATCTTTTCGAATCGGATCCATAGCTTTTTCTAAGGATTCGATTTCTTTGGCAATGAAAACACTATTGCTACTTTCTGAAGCTACTTTTTTGAGCAAAGGCAATGCTTCATTGAAATCTACTCGGATTTCATCAACTAAATCTTTCCAAGCGGCTGTTTTCGCATTTCGAACCTCAGTTTTTGCTGCTTTTCTTATTTCTTCGAGTTCTTCAATGGTGGCAATTATTTGTCCATCTGCATTAAAAGCAACAATCCATTCCTGAAATTTATTGATACAATCAAAATCTGTTTCCCACTGCAAACGTTCTGCAGATTTGTATCTTTCATGAGAACCTGATGTTGAGTGACCTTGCGGTTGGTTAACCTCTTGAACATGGACTAAAACTGGAACATGCTCTTCACGAGCAATTTTAACTGCTTTTTCATATGTTTCACAAAGGTGAACGTAATTCCAACCTTTTGTGATCAATATTTCATAACCAGGCTTGTCTTCAGTTCTTTGCATTCCAGCCAAAGCCTCGGATATGCTGTCCTTCGTTGTTTGATGTTCGCGAGATACTGAAATACCGAAACCGTCATCCCAAACAGACATAACCATGGGAACCTGAAGCACTCCAGCTGCGTTTATTGTTTCCCAGAATGGCCCTTCTGATGTTGAGGCATCACCTATGGTTCCAAATGCTACCTCATTTCCGCCATTCGTAAATTTTTTAAATTCTTCTGAATCTTTAAGAGTAGGGTGGTTTCGGTAAACTTTTGAAGCTTGCGCCAATCCAAGTAGACGTGGCATTTGACCTGCAGTAGGAGAAATATCAGCAGAGCTATTTTTTTGCTCCATTAAGTTTTTCCAATCACCATTTTCATCTAAATTTCGAGTAGAATAATGTCCTCCCATTTGTCGCCCACCTGATTGCGGCTCACGGGCAACATCAGTATCGCCGTAAAGGCCGGCAAACCATTCTTGAACAGTTAGTTGGCCGATAGCCATCATGAAGGTTTGATCACGGTAATAACCAGATCGAAAATCTCCATTTCTAAATTGTTTAGCAAGAGCAATTTGAGCTAATTCTTTACCATCGCCAAAAATTCCGAATTTCGCTTTTCCGCCAAGAACTTCGCGTCGACCAAGGAGAGAGGTCTCGCGTGAAATTACAGCCAAATGAAAATCTTCTAATATTTGTTTTTTAAAAGATTCGAAGTCTAAAGAAACTGCAGGTTCAGAAACGGAAGTTTTTGTCATAATAAGTCAATAAATTAGGTTGCAAATTTAGTAAAAAAAATAGTCTTTTTTGTAAGCAGACCCGAACCTTTAAGATAAATTAAAAATTTCAATTGAGTAGGCGTAAGCAACATTTTAATCAATAATACCAAACTTGTTTTGTAGTTCTTTTGTTTAGTGGTATTTTTAAGGACGTGAAAATGAAGGAAGCAATAAAAAAATACGCTCCATATTTTGTTGATGTATGGCAATATTTGGTCATTATTATAATCTTTATTCTCGCGGCCTTATTTTTTTTATAAAATGAATTATACTTTAACCATGAAAAACGCTCTATTCTTAATTTTTACTTGTTTCTCTATTACCTTAAGCCAAAGTCAAGTAAATATGACTCAGCTGTCCAATGTAGATTACCAGTCATTGCACAATACAGAACTCAATGACATTTGGGGATTTGTAGATGGGGTTGGAAACGAATATGCAATTGTAGGAGCGAAAAAAGGAACATCTATTGTTGATGTGACTATACCAACAAGTCCAGTAGAAGTTTTTTGGAAGCTAGGAATGAATTCAACTTGGAGAGACATAAAAACTTGGGGAAATTATGCATATGTAACTACCGAAGCTCAGCAAGGGTTAATGGTAATTGATATGAGTTCAATGCCGACGTCATTTAATTTGCCGACGGCATTTTATAACGGTCCTTCTAACGGGTTTTGGGCGAGCGCGCACAATTTGTACATTGATGAAAATGGATATGCATACATATTTGGAGCAAATCGAGGGAATGGTGGAGTAATTATTTTAGACGTGCACACAAATCCGATGGTGCCAGTTGAAGTTGGTACATTTGACAACTGGTACGCTCACGATGGCTATGTAAAAAATGACACGCTTTATGGAGCGCACGTTTTGGATGGTTTTATTTCGGTTGTAGATGTGACGAATAAAGCAAATCCTGTTCTTTTGGGAACTAAAATCACCCCAAACTCATTTGCTCACAATGTTTGGGGGTCTTCAGATGGGAATTTTGTTTTTACTACTGATGAGAAACCAGGGGCTTTTATAGCAGCTTATGATGTATCTAATCCGGCTAATATTGTTGAAGTCGATAGAATTCAAAGTTCTCCAGGTTCCGCTGTTATCCCGCATAATGGTCATGTTTTGGGTGATTTTCTAATTACAAGTTATTACCGAGATGGAATAACGGTGCATGATGTTTCTAGACCGAATAATCTCGTTCAAGTTGGCAATTTCGATACTTCACCTTTATCTGGCAATGGTTTTAATGGCTGCTGGGGAGCATATCCTTATTTGCCTTCTGGGAATATACTTGGTTCCGATATTGAAAATGGCCTATTCGTTCTTGGTGTGAACTATCAAAAAGGTTGCTATTTGGAAGGTGTAATTACCGATTCTGTAACAGGATTAGTGCTTCCTGGAGTTCTAGTTGAGATTGTAACTGAAATTCAAACAGATTTATCAAAATTTGATGGGACTTATGCAGTAAGTACTGTTAGTCCTGGGACAAAGACAGTTAAATATTCTAAGACTGGTTACGCGCCAAAAACCTTAAGTTTTAATTTGTTAACCGGACAATTGATTAGTCAAAATATTCAGATGGTTCCATTGCCTCCTTATAATTTTACGCTGAAGGTAATCGACCAAGCTACAAATGCTCCGATAAACAATGTAGATATTAGAATCATCAATCCTTATATAGAACATAATGGTGTTACAAATGGACTTGGTGAGGAAGATTTTGTGATGTATTACCAATTGAATTATGAGATTATAGTAGGTAAATGGGGGTACAAAACCAAGTGTCAGAATGCATTAATAGATAATACCACTGGTACCATTACCGTTGCGATTGAAAAAGGAATTTACGATGATTTTAGCTTTGATTTTGGCTGGACTACAACGAGCACGGCGACTTCTGGCGATTGGGAGCGAGCAATTCCGATTGGATATGCTACAACGGCTAATCCATCGGTTGATGCCAGTTTCGACTGTGGCAGTTATGCATGGGTGACAGGAAATATGGATACTTATGACCCTGATCTTGATGATGTTGATGATGGAACAGTAACTTTGAAATCACCTAGTTTTGATTTAACTGGTTTCGCAGATCCGTATATTAATTATTCTCGTTTTTTCTTTAATCTTTATGGGCCATTGGCTCCTGATGACAAATACAAGGTTATCATTGGAAACGGTACAAGCTCTGTGATTATGGAAGAAGTTTCTTATGATTCTTCAATGAATGATTTATGGGTTTTTAAAAGCTTCAGAGTTTCTGATTTCGTTACTCCTTCAGCGAATATGATCTTGACTATTTCAACATCAGATTTGCCAGGTAGTGGTAATATTACAGAAGCTGGGTTCGACTATTTCTCTGTATCAAATTCTTCTCTATTGGCAGTTGGTGAAGTAAAGGAATTGAACAGTATTTTTAATTTGTTCCCAAATCCCGTATATGATATATTAACGGTAGAAACGTCTAATTCAAGCGATCCTATTCAAGTTTTTGACATACTGGGTAAGGAGGTAATTAAAATAATTCCAACAACTGAGCAGCAGATTATTAATATTCAAAAACTTGATGCTGGTGTTTATATGGTTATTCAAGGTCGAAATAATTTGAAGTTTATTAAAAACTAATTGTTAGAGCTAATAACTATTCTATATTTTTTCGATTAAAATGGTTGATTATCTTTACGACAAAAAGCGCACTTGAAAGATAGAATTGATATATCAATTGTAGTTCCATTACTGAACGAAGCGGAGTCTATTCCAGAATTGTTTTCTTGGATTGATAAGGTGATGGTTGCCAATTCATTTTCGTATGAAGTGATGTTTGTAGATGATGGAAGTAAAGATGATTCTTGGAATCAAATAGAAAAACTTCAATCACAAAACTCACAAGTAAGAGGAATAAAGTTTCAAAGAAATTACGGTAAATCCGCTGCCTTGCAAAAAGGTTTTGAGGCTGTGTTAGGCGACGTTGTTATTACTATGGATGCAGACCTTCAAGACTCACCAGAAGAAATACCGGAATTGTACCGAATGATCAAAGAAGATGATTTTGATTTGGTTTCTGGTTGGAAGAAAAAGCGCTACGACCCAATCACTAAAACAATTCCAACCAAACTATACAACTGGGCAGCAAGAAAGATTACTGGAATTTATCTTCATGATTTCAACTGTGGTTTGAAAGCGTATAAGCTGGCAGTGGTAAAAAGTATTGAAGTTTATGGCGACATGCACAGATATATTCCGCCATTGGCTAAATATGCTGGATTCAACAAAATAGGTGAAAAAGTAGTTGAGCATCAGGCACGAAAATACGGAACTACAAAATTTGGATTAAATCGTTTTTTAAACGGACCTCTTGATCTGCTTTCTGTGGCTTTTATGGGAAAGTTTGGAAAAAAGCCAATGCACTTTTTCGGAGCAATAGGAACATTGATGTTCATATTAGGTTTCGGTTTAGTCTTTTATATGGTAATTCATAAATTGTTTTTTGATCAAGGCAGTAGATTGTTGGCTGACCGAACTGAGTTTTTCGTAGCAATTACAGCCATGTTGATGGGCGTTCAATTCTTTTTAGCTGGCTTTTTAGCCGAACTTTCCACAAGGAATGCACCGCATAGAAACGTGTATTTAGTAGAAAAAGAACTCTAATGAAATTTCCTTTTGATCCTTCATGGACCTTGTTTTTGGACCGAGATGGTGTCATTAACAAGCGAATAATGGGTGGCTATGTCAGTTCCCCTGAAGAGTTTCATTTCGAAAAAGGTGTTCCTGAAGCAATAGCAATCTTTCGTAAACACTTCAAATACATTGTGGTTATTACAAACCAACAGTGCATTGCAAAAAATATCGTTACAATCCGTAACCTTCGTGAGATTCACCGTTACATGCAAGGAAAATTGCTTGAGCAAGGTTCTTTTGTTGACGCAGTTTACTTTGCTTCAGAATTGGCAAGTGATCCAAAAAACACCAGAAAACCGAAACCATTCTTAGCTCTAGAGGCGAAGAAAGATTTTCCAGACATTGATTTTAATAAGAGTTTGATGGTTGGCGATACAGATTCTGACATCCAATTTGGGGAGAATCTTGGCATGAAAACTGCTTTAATAAGAACAGAAGAAAAGACCAATAGAAAAGCGGATTGGCAATTTGATTCCTTATTGGATTTGGCTTTAGAATTGAAGAAAAAGATATAAAATGAAAGTTGTTTTAAGTATAATTCTTCTTGTTTTTACATTTTCGACTGCGATTGCTCAGTTGAATTTTACTGATAAACAAGGGAGAAAACAGGGAGTTTGGCAAAAAACATATCCCAAAAGTACTGCCTTGGAATACAAAGGCACATTCAAAGATGATAAGCCAGTCGGTGTATTTACTTTTTATTATCCTTCAACAAAAGTAAAAGCCGTAATTCGCCACAGTGATAATGCTGTTCGTTCAGAAGCTTTTTTCTACCATGAAAATGGTGAACTAATGACTTATGGCATATACCGCAACATGAAAAAAGATAGTGTTTGGCATAATTTCGGTCCATCAGGTCGTATAAGTTTCAAAGAAACATATAAAAATGACATTTTGGACGGCCCGAAAATCGTTTATTTTATTTCAGAAGACATCAACAATAAATCCAGTAAAATTTCATCCATTTCAAATTATAAGAATGGTAAATTGGACGGAGAATTTAAAGAGTACTTTGATTTTGGAGGAACCAAAACTATTGGACAATACGCTATGGATAAGAAAGTTGGGATTTGGCAAGAATACCATCCTAATGGTCAAAAAATGGCAATGACTCGTTACAAAGAAGGAATAAAACATGGCTGGTGCACTGCTAACGACGAAAGTGGAAAAGAGGTGAGTCGACTTTATTTTTTCCGTGGGAAATTGCAACAGGGTAAAGACCTTGAATTTATCATGAAACAAATGAAGGAAAAAGGTGTAAACCCAAACGATTAAGTCACTTTTGTCGTATATTCGTTTATAAGAATCAGCTATGCGAATTATTCATTTCCTAATCTTAAGTTTTTTCTTCGTGCTTATGTCCTGCAAAAAGGATAAGAACGATTCAGCAATCCAATTTCATACTGACTATTCCCCAATAGAAGAAGGTCGTTACGTTATATATGCTGCGACTGAAATTCAACATGATGATGATGTGCTTCAACACGACACTTTAAGTTATTTGTTAAAGACAGTAATTGGACAAATTTATTACGATAATGAAGGTCGTGCAGCTAGAGAATATCTTCGATACACCAGCATTGATTCGGCAGTAAGTTGGCAGTTGAAAGATGTTTGGACTACTATTCTGGAAGGAAATCGCCTAGAGATGATTGAGGAGAATCAAAGAATAGTGAAGCTATTGTTTGCGCCAACTTTGAGTAAGGAATGGGATATAAATGTGTATAACTCAAAACCTAAACAAAATGCCATCTATAGTTCCATACATGAAAGCTATTCTATTAACGGAAATTCTTTTGATTCAACAATAACGGTTAAGCAAGCAGATTTTTTCTCCTTGGTTGATTTAAAACGTCAAAATGAGGTTTACGCTAAGGGAGTGGGAATGGTTTCTAAGTATTATAAAGATTTGACAATCGAAAACTTCGATAGCTTAAATGTTAAAAAAGGAAAGGAACTTTACTATAATTGTATTAGTTTTGGAATTGAATAGACTCTATTTCGTTAACTAAATCAATACGTCAACTCATTCATGAATTTTAAAGAAGTAAAGACCGATTGTCATCATTTTAGAACCACGATACCTTGCGCTCCTAATAAAAAAGAAGGAGTTATTTGCTCGGATTGTTCTCATTACAGACCTATTTCCAAACGTATTTTAATTATAAAATTAGGGGCTTTAGGTGATGTTATTCGCACTACTCCTTTGGTTGTAAAATACAAAGCATTGTATCCTGATGCCCATTTTACATGGATTACTCAGTCACCAGCAGTTTTGCCCACTGACGAAATACAACAAATATTAAAGTGGGATGCCACTTCGATTTATATCATTGAAAATTCAAAATACGATATCGCAATTAATTTGGATAAGGAGCAAGAAGCTTGTAGCCTTTTGAAAAATGTTAATGCGAAAGAAAAATACGGATATACTTGGGGCGATTTTGCTATCGCACCCGCTACTCCAGCTGCAGAGCATAAATTAATGACAGGATTTTTCGATTCAATTTCACTTGAAAACAAGAAAAGTTACCTCGAAGAAATATTTGAAATCTGTCATTTTAGCTTTGATCAAGAGCCATACCTCATTAATAAAAATGAAAAGTTGGTCGCTTTATGGGCGGATAAATGGAATAGACTTTCTGAAGGAAAAAAGATAGTTGGTTTGAACACTGGTTGCGGTCCTCGATGGAATACGCGCCTTTGGACTAATGAAGAATGGATAGCTTTAGCTGAAAAGCTTATGAAAGAAGGTTACTATCCAGTATTCTTGGGTGGAGCATTAGAACATGAGAAAAACTTGAAATTTGCAAGTGAAACAGGAGCTCATTATCCAGGTCATTTTTCTCTTGAGGAATTCATCGCATTGACAGATGGATGCGATTACATTGTTACGCAAGTATCAATGATGATGCACATTGCAACAGCTTTGCAAAAGAAGATGATTTTAATGAATAACATCTTCAATAAATATGAATTTGAACTGTACAACCGAGGAACTATCGTAGAGCCTAAGAGCGGTTGTGAATGCTACTTTGGAAACACATGTAAGCGTGGTGAAAATTCCTGTATGCACGAAATCTCTCATAAGGACATAGTTGAAGCAATTCAAAACTTATAATTCATGAAATTTTCTTTTCTGTCTACTTTTTTTCCATTCCGTGGAGGTATTGCTCAGTTTAATGCATTACTGTTCAGGGAAATTGAAAAAGAAAATGAAATTGAAGCCATAACTTTCAAAAGACAATACCCGAACTTTCTATTTCCTGGAGAAACACAAATGGTTCAGGACGGAGACAAAGTGGATGAAATTCCAGCGAAACGAATTGTTGACAGCATTAATCCTTTAACTTGGTTTAAAGCGAGAAAATACCTGCGTAACAGCAGTCCAGATGTGGTTTTGACAAAATACTGGATGACCTTCTTTGGTCCGTCATTAGGATTGGCGCTGAAGAAATTGAATAAAAAAACGGTGCGAATTAGCATATTGGATAATGTAATTCCTCATGAGAGACGTTTTTTTGATGGAATAGCCAATCGTACATTTTTGAAAAACAACGATGGATTTATTGTGATGTCGGATAAAGTATTGGCGGATTTATTAAAATTAAAGCCAGATGCAAAGTATTTGAGAGTCAATCATCCACTTTATAATCATTTCGGGGCTAAAATTGACCAAAATGAGGCCAAAGAGAAGTTGGGATTAGATCCCGAGAAGAAAACTCTTTTGTTTTTTGGCTTTATTAGAGCTTATAAAGGTTTGGATTTGCTTTTAGAAGCGTTTGATAAACTGGATGATAGTTATCAATTGGTTGTAGCTGGAGAGATATATGGCGATTTTTCTCCTTACCAAACGATAATTGATAAAAGTCCGAATAAACATAACATACATTTATTCAATCATTATATTCAGGATGATGAGGTTTCTTTATATTATTCTGCGGCAGATGTTTGTATTTTACCATACAAATCAGCTACGCAGAGCGGTATTACCTCAATTTCCTATCATTTCGAATTGCCAATTATAGCAACTGATGTAGGTGGTTTGAAAGAAACGATTTACGACGGAAAGACAGGGTTAATTGTGAATAAAGCTGAGCCAACAGAAATAAAAACTACTATTGAACGATACTTCTCAGAAGGAAAACAAGCCGAAATGCAAGACAATATTCGTGAAGAAAACAAGGAGAATTCTTGGCCTAATTTTACTCGAAAATTAGTCGATTTTAGTAAGGAATTGGTCAAATTAAAACACTGAATCAAGGAATTTTAAGAAAAAAAATCACCTTATAGTAAAAGTTGGTTGATTATAAGAATTCTAAATTCTATATTTGCACCCTTTAAATAGATACTTAAACGATAACAATACAATGCGTAATAAAGGATTTCTTTGGTTTATAACGATTTTATTAACGGCAATTTGCGTTTACCAATTGTCGTTTACTTGGGTTTCCAACTCAGTAGAGAACAAAGCTAATCGTGAAGCTACAAACCTTGTTGAAGAGCTGAAAAAAGAAGCTGCGAAAACAGACAACAAAGCGTTTTTACCAAACGGCACAGCAGTTGACTTCAATAAGCCAGAGGGTGAAGAGTTAGCAAAAGCTGCATTCATCAACCAAATATTAAGAGCTAAATCTGAGAAATCTGTATATCCAGTCTTGGGTTCTACGTTCTCAGAAGTTAAGAAAAGAAGTTTGGCTTTCGGATTGGACTTAGTAGGAGGTATGTCTGTTACTTTGGAAATCTCGATTCCAGAATTGTTGGAAAGTTTTGCTAGAAACCCACGGGATTTGACTTTCAAAAAACCATACGATAGTGCAAAAAGCATCTATTCAAAAGAAGGTGGAGATTTCGTATCAATCTTCGCAGATGAGTACAAAAGAATTAATAAAGGCCAGCCGATTGTTAAATCAATGGCTATATCAGATATCGAAGAATTGGGTAAAAACTCAACAGACGCTGACGTAGTGGCTTTCTTTAACGAGAAGATTTCTAGTTCAATGGACGGAGTTGAACAAATCATGAACCGTCGTATTAACCAATTCGGTGTTGCTCAACCTAACATTCAAAAAGATCCAGCAAACAATCGTTTGTACATTGAGTTACCAGGTGTTCAGGATGAGGCGACAGTTGCAAGTAAATTACAATCAACTGCGAATCTTCAATTCTTTGAAACATACCAAGGAAACGAAATTGCTGCACAATGGCAACAAGCAAGTGAAATTTCTAGAAGTGCTGAAGTTTCATTGGATGAATTAGAAGAAACGTCAATTGATACTACTGTAAATTCTACTGACACTACTATTTCTGAGTTAGATGCCTTGACAAATGGTAAAACAGAAAAGACAGGTAATAAAGGATTAGCAGAATTGGTTAAAAATAGCGGAGGTTACACAATTGGAACAGTTGCTGTTGTTGACAAACCTGCTGTAGATAAAATATTAAGACGTGCTGACGTAATGTCTGCGCTACCAGAAGATTTAAGATTCATGTGGGGTGCTGCTCCTGAGCTTATTAACACTGGATCAAAGGAAATGGCGTATGTATTGTATGCTGTTAAAATGCCAGAAAATGGAAAAGCTTTAGTAGGCGGTGGTGATATTAAAACTGCTTCTACTGGATTTGATCAAACATCAGCGTTGGTTACTGTTGATTTGGAGATGAATGAAGAAGGAGCTGACAAATGGGCTCAGATGACTGCTGATAATAAAGATCGTTTGGTTGCCATTACAATGGATAACGTCGTATTTAGTGCGCCGAGAGTAAACGAAGCTATTAACGGTGGAAGAACTCAAATCTCTGGAAGCTTTTCAGTTGAAGAAGCAAATGACTTATCAGGATTGTTGAACGGTGGAGCTTTGCCTGCACCTGCTGTAATCAAAGAGCAAACAAAAGTAGGTCCAACAATTGGAGCTGAAAATACACGTTCTGGTTTAATCTCTTTTGGATTTGCCTTATTGTTGGTATTCATCTATATGTTCTTCTATTACGGCAGAGCAGGTTTAATTGCGGATATCGCTTTATTTGCGAACATCTTATTCATATTTGGAACACTTGCTTCATTTGGAGCAGTTCTTACATTGGCCGGTATCGCAGGTATCGTTTTAACAATTGGTATGGCGGTCGATGCCAACGTACTTATCTTTGAACGTATTCGTGAAGAACAAACTGCTGGAAAAGATTTGAGATCAGCTATTGATACTGGTTTCCAAAAAGCATTGTCTTCTATCATTGATGCCAACGTTACCACTTTATTAACGGCTATCGTTTTGAAAGTGTTTGGTTCAGGACCAATTGAATCATTTGCTACGACCTTAATCATCGGTATTTTCACGTCTGTATTTGCAGCTTTGGTTATCTCTAGATTGATAATCAACAGAATGTTGGATAAAGGAAAAACCATTGAATTTGAAACGAAATGGACAAAAGGTGCATTCAAGAATTTGAATTTTGATTTCGTAGGGAATAGAAAGAAATTCTATGCAATTTCAGGAATACTTGTTGCAATAGGAATTGCATCTTTAGCGTTAAGAGGTTTAAGCCCAAGTGTTGAATTCTCCGGTGGTCGCACTTACGGTGTTAAATTTGAGAAATCAGCGAAAAACGAAATCGATTTTGTTCGTAAGAATTTGGCAAAAGAATTTGTAGAAAATGGCAAATCAGCTTCTATAGACTTAAAGACGAAAACAAACAACTATTTCTTAGAAATCACAACCAATTACAAATTGGGTGATGAGTCTGCATCAAATTTGGTGAAAGAGAAATTAGAGAAAGGTTTGGAAGCAAGTAAATCTAAATTGGGTGGATATGAAATCCAGGAATCTAGAACAGTTTCGCCAACGATTTCTGGTGAGTTGAAAACTTCTTCTACAATTGCTGTAATCTTGGCGATGATCATCATCTTTGCATACATCTTGATGCGATTCGGAACATGGCAGTTCTCTACTGGAGCTATCCTTGCGATGCTTCATGATGTTATCTTAGTATTGGCTTGTTTTGCAATATTCCACGGAATACTACCTTTCAACATGGATATTGATCAAGCGTTTATCGCCGCAATTTTGACCGTAATTGGTTACTCGATAAATGATACGGTAATTGTATTTGATAGAATTCGTGAGAATTTGAAATTCAAAAAAGCTGATACTAGTCATACAGAGCAAATTAATGAATCATTGAACTCTACTTTATCTAGAACGATTAATACTTCCATGACAACGTTTGTTGTATTGTTGGTAATCTTCTTGTTCGGCGGTGCAGCAATTAAAGGATTTATCTTTGCTTTGATGGTTGGAGTTGGAGTTGGAACTTACTCAAGTTTGTGTATTGCAACACCATTATTGATTGACTTGACTAAAAAGATTAAAGCATAAGCTTTTAAATAGAAAACATTTTGAAAAACCGACAATCTTTTGATTGTCGGTTTTTTTTTGTGGCAAAGACTTTAGATGTTAGACAATAGACTGAGGATTTGAATTGTCAATAGTCAACTGTCAAAATAAACGGGGATTATCTGCGATGCTGCTTCGCGGTAAAAGGGTTTTGGGATGAACCATGATTTTTTAAAGAAGAATTGGATTAAAGAGAGATTAACGCGAGTTTGGATTAGTCCAAAAATGAAATCCCGGCAATCTGTTCATCCGTAAAATCCAGTTTTCACTTTTGTATACTCTTCAAAAAAACCTTTAAATCAACAGGAATGTTTCTAGAATCAATAACAATGAAAAATAACTAGCTTTTTACAACGTTATCCTCCATATGAACGTCTTAGTAGTAAAGCGACAATAAAGTGATTGTAATTGTAGGGATAGTAGTTGTAGTAAGTCTTTATCGGATTCTTTTCGATAAAGGATTTTAAGTTTATATTCTTACCAGATTCATTTTATCCGATTTCCGTAAATAGCCACTGATAATCGTTTTTGCATCCCTGTCTTCTTGATACATTTCAATGAAACGCTTCCATTTAAACTGAGGCTGTTTGTGAAAGAAGTAGGGAGCATATCCAAAGCCTATCAAAGTGCCATTTTCAACTAATATCAATGATTTTTCATTCTTTTGGCGACCATTTTCTATAATGTAGAATGATTCACCATTAAGATTTAAATCATCCACCATCTTTGTTGCACGAGTATTGTAGTCTTCAACGCTTTCTTCGCCTACACAAGCCCCTTTACATTTTTTAATACTGTGATGAAAGCAGGCAGATTTCGTTGGGTACAAATCATTCAGTTTTTGACACAACTCATATTCCTCCGTCCAGCGACTGAGCATTTCCACTCCTTCACGTTTTGTCGTAAAAGCTGCAATAGGGTAGTCTTGTGTCTTGGAACTTTGTCCAACAAACATGCGCACATATCCAGAATCGTCAGTATAATCGTACAAACCATAAGGAAACTTGCTGCGTTTCAACATGTGATTGAAGCGTGGCCGATGTTGTTTAATCAACATAGATTCTTGAAGCAAAGCAATGATCTCTGAACCTGTCAATTCATGTTCAATACGAGAAATCAAATCACGCATTTCTAGGCCTTTTTTCGTTTTGGTATTGCGCAAATGCTGTTCTACTCGTTTTTTAATGTTTATG